>Ga0182024_10001262_pt1 | contig 65550 bp, 55 predicted proteins | sample P32metaG_FD_120480 | JGI IMG/M metagenome (GOLD analysis project Ga0182024, IMG submission 120480) | Permafrost microbial communities from Stordalen Mire, Sweden - P3-2 metaG (Illumina Assembly) | ecosystem: Environmental > Terrestrial > Soil > Wetlands > Permafrost | place: Sweden: Stordalen... | reverse complement strand
GACCATCGCGCCCGTCGGCATTGATCCGCGCTACTGCCCGCCGTACTTGCTGGAAGCGGCTCGCCGCGAGAGCGACCGAATGGTGGAGTTGGGAGATAAACATAGTTTTCGGAACGCACAAGTCAGTTGCATAGCTCCGACCGGCACTATAGGCCTTGTAATGGATTGCGACACCACCGGCGTCGAACCGGACTTCGCCCTGGTGAAGTTCAAGAAGCTGGCCGGCGGCGGTTACTTCAAGATCATCAACGCCTCCATCCCGCCCGCCCTGGCCCGTCTCGGTTACACGCCTAAACAGATCGAAGACATCGTTTATTACTGCCGCGGCGCCGGTACGCTCCAGGGCTGCCCGCACGTCAACAACGCCAGCCTCCACGCCAAGGGCTTCCCCGACGACGTACTCAAATCGATTGAGGCCGCGTTGCCCGGCGTCTTCGAGTTGCCGTTTGCCTTCAACCGCTGGTCGGTCGGCGACGCCGTGTGCATCGACAGACTCGGCTTCACCAAGGAGCAGATCGAGGCGCCGAACTTCGACCTGCTGACGGCCCTCGGCTTCACGCGCGCCCAAGTCGAGGAGGCCAACGCCTACGTCTGCGGCACGATGACCGTCGAGGGGGCGCCGCACCTCAAGCCGGAACACCTGCCGGTCTTCGACTGCGCCAACCGCTGCGGCAGGCTCGGCCGGCGCTTCCTCGCCGCCGAGTCGCACATCCGCATGATGGCGGCGGCGCAGCCGTTCGTTTCGGGGGCGATCTCGAAAACCATCAATATGCCACATAGCGCATCCATTAAAGATGTTAAGGACGCCTATCTGCTCAGCTGGCAGCTCTGCCTCAAGGCCAACGCCCTCTACCGCGACGGCTCCAAGCTGAGCCAACCGCTCAACAGCGTGGCCGACGCCCCCGACCTGGAGGCGGAAATCGTCGCCCCGGTGGAGAAGGAGGAGGCGCGGCCCGACCCGGTGCAGATCGCCGAGAAGGTCGTCTACCGCTACCTCGCCCACCGCCGTCGGCTGCCCGACCGCCGGGCCGGCTACACCCAGAAGGCCCGCATCGGCAACCACAAGATCTACCTCCGCACCGGCGAGTACGAGGACGGCACGCTCGGCGAAATCTTCCTCGACATGCACAAGGAGGGCGCCGCCTTCCGCAGCATGACCAACTGCTTCGCCATCGCCATCTCGCTGGGCTTGCAGCACGGCGTACCGCTGGAGGAGTTCGTGGACGCCTTCCAGTTCACGCGCTTCGAGCCGAACGGCATCGTCATCGGCAACCCGCACATCAAGATGACGACCTCGATCATCGACTACATCTTCCGCGAGCTGGCCATCACCTACCTCGGGCGGCACGACCTCGCCCAGGTCGAGGCGGAGGACCTGCGCGGCGACGCCCTGCACCGCGACGGCGAGGAGGAACCCGAGTTCGAGTCGGAGGAGGTGATGGAGAAACGGCTGGTCCCGGCGCAACCGCCGGCCACGCCCAAGGCGTTCCTCACGCCGCGCAGCGAACACCTGCGGCCGCTCACGGAGAATGGCAACGGCCACGGCCACAAGAACGGCAACGGCGCCGCGGCGACGGCGGTCCCGTCGCCGATGGACCAGAAGATCCGCCAGGCCAGACTCAAGGGATATGAGGGCGACCCGTGCGGCGAGTGCGGCCAGCTGACGCTGGTGCGCAGCGGCGCCTGCGCCAAGTGCGACACCTGCGGCGCGACCTCCGGTTGCAGTTGAGCGGCGCCTACTTCTTCTTGAACAGGGCTTCGGCCCGCGCGGCCTCGTCCCGGCTGATGAGGCCGTCGCCGTCGGCGTCGAGGCGTCGGAAGTCCTCGGCCGTTCCGAGAAATTCGCGGGGGGAAATGTCGCCATCTCGGTTGCGGTCCATCTTGTAGAACCAGCGCAGGTTCGGCCCCGCCCAGTCGAGCGTCAACATCGGCGCCTCCGGCGGCGTGAAGGGCGCCGGCCCCGCCCGGCCGAGGCTGGCCTGGCCCAGCCCCACGGCGATCTGATAGCACTCCGTCAAGTCTTCGCGCGAAAGTTCGCCCTCCGCCTCACGGCCCAAACGGGTGAGCAGCTTCGGCGCCTCGCGCAGTTCCCGCAGACTCAGCCGGCCGTCGCGGTCGCGGTCCAGCCACGCGAACAATCCCCGCCCCCGGTTCGACGCCAGTAGGGCCGGCGTCGCGGCGAACAACCGCGCCTGTCGGTCCTGAACGCCGTCGAGGTATGCGGTCAATTCCCGCTCCGTTAACTTGCCGTCGCCGTTCTGGTCTAGCAGCGCGAACTGGTCCGGGAAGAAGCCCTTTTGCCGGGACTCCTCCCCGGTGAGAAATCCCTTGCCGTCCGCGTCGAAACTGCGGAACAACGCCGCCAGGCGTTGCCGCGTCCCCGGCGGCTGGGCCGGCCGGCCGTCGTTCAGGCGCAACTCGACGTGGGCGCCGCCGAGGGTGAGCATCAGGCCGCCGTCGGCGGAACGCCGCACCGGAGTCGTCTTACCGTCGGCGTGCAAAACCTCCAACGCCGCTTCCTTCTCCCCGCGCACGCCCACCCGTACTGCCAACTCCACGTCCGGCGGTCGGTCGGCGAAGTCCTTGAGGCCGGCGGCGGCCGCGGCGCCGTAGCGCGCCCGGAAGGACGCCGCCAGACCGGCTCGGTCGTCGTCCGTGGCGAGGACGACCAGGGACGGCAGGGCCGCCGGCGAATTGCGCAAGGGGTTCACGGGCGGCGGCACGGCGACGTTGACGGTGTTAAGAGAGGGGACAAGTTCCTGCGGCGTCAGCAGTTCGTCGCGGTCCTGGTCGAGCGGAAACAGGACCGTCGCCGCGGCCGCCAACTCGGCGCGTGAGAGTTTGCCGTCCTTGTTCGCGTCCAGCAGCGCGAACAACGCCTCGTCCACCGTGGGCGGTACGGCCGTGCGGACGGCCGGCTGGAGTTGCACCGCCCCACCGCCGAATTGACGAAAGTAGTCCGCCAGTTCCTCGCGCGTGACTTTGCCGTCGCCGTCGGCGTCCACCACGCGGTAATTGAAGGCGACGTTGACGGCGGCGACGCCGGGGTCGGCCGGCGGCTTGAACGGCGGCGGCATCCGCCGGGCTTCCTCCTCGCTCAGCTTGCCGTCGCCGTCGGAATCGAGCTGCCGGAACAGGGCGTCCAGGTAGCCGTCCGACGCCTCCTGGTGAACCGCCCGGAACGGCCGACCGTCGATCCGCAGGTGCAGCCGCAGAAGCGCCGGCTGTTTGTCCGCCAGCAGCACGACATCCTGCACGTCGTCGGCCGGCGCCGGATCGGCGGGCGTTGCCGCGGCGAGCGACCAGCAGCCGAGCAGGACGGCCCCGAGGCCGGGCAGTATTCGCCGCGTCATGCCAGGACCTCCTTGATGGGATTGGCGCTCTTGTCCACGATGCGGATGGGCCGGCCGACGTTGGATTCGTTCTGCTTCAAGGGGTCCACGCCCAGCGCCAGGCAAACCGTCGCCAGGAAGTCCGGCACGGTCACCGGCCGTTCCTCCACGACGCCGCCGTTCTTGCCCGTCTTGCCGACCGCCTGGCCGCCCTTGATGCCGCCGCCGGCCAGGACGGTACACCAGCCGTTGGGGAAGTGGTCGCGGCCCTGCTGCGCATTGATTTGCGGCGTGCGGCCGAACTCGCCCATCCAGACGATCAGCGTCGTATCCAGCAATCCGCGGTCTTTCAAGTCGCCCATCAGGGCCGACCACGCCGCGTCGAGTACGCCGCTCAGTCCCTTTACCGTATCGAAATTGTTGGTGTGCGTGTCCCAGCCGAGCGCGCCGCCGTTGAGGCCGCCCAGCGCCACCTCGATGAACGGCACGCCGCGCTCCACCAGCCGGCGGGCAAGCAGGCAGCCCTGGCCGAACAGGTTGCGGCCGTAGGCGTCGCGCACCGCGTCCTTCTCGTTTTCCAGGTTGAACGCACGGCCGGCGTCGCCGCGCATGAGCCGGACGGCCTTGTCGTAGGCCGACAGGTGGCTGGCCGCGGCCGCGCCGGGGCGGCTAGCGGCGAAGGCATTCTCCATGTCCCGGAGCAGGCCGACGCGGGCGTCGAGGTGGTCGGCCGGCACGTCGCGCGGCGGTTCGAGGTTCTGCACCTTGAGCGAACGCTCGGCGGCGCCCTGGCCCGGCTGCAACCGGATCGGGCCGCCGTCGCCGACGACCAGCGGCGCGAAGTTCGGCCCGAGGAACCCGGGGCCGTGGGCCAACGGACTGGCCGCGCGGTTGGGGGCGACGCTCACGAAGCCCGGAAGCACCGCGTCGCGGTCGATCAGTTCCTGGGCGATGAGGGAACCGAGGGCCGGGTACTGGATCTGGTCCTGGGCGAGCGTGCCGGTGTGCATCAGCTGGGCCGCCCGCGTGTGTTCGCCCTCCTTGGTGGTCATGGAGCGGACGACGGCCATGCGGTCGGTGAACTTGGCGATCTTGGGAAGGTGCTCGCTGAAACGGATCGGCTCGGCCGCCGTCTGGATTTCCCGGAAGGGGCCGCCGTTGGCGGAGCCGGGTTTGAGGTCGAAGGTGTCCGTCTGACTGGGGCCGCCGTCCATCCACAAGAGGACGCACGACCGCTTGCGCCGCGGGTCGGTCGCCAGGTCGGCAGCCAGCGCCGGCAGCCAGCCGGAAAGGGAATAGCCGACCACGCCCGCCGCCGACAGCTTCAGCCATTCGCGCCGCGTCAAGGGGGTCATGACAGGGTTCCTTATCGAAAGTCTTGGCGAGCGGGGGGCGTCAGCCCCCTGATTTAGCACTTTGTCATGGACCGAATGAAGAATCAGGGGGCTGACGCCCCCCGCTCGCCTCCTCGACCGTCAATGGTTCAGGACGAATTCGCTGCTGTTAAGAAGCGCCCAAAAGACATCCGCGAGGGCTTGATCCGGGTCGCCGCTCTTCTCCACGTACTTGGTTAGTCGGCCGCCCTCCTCGGCGGTCGGCTTGCGGCCCAGCGCCGCGAGGTACAGCGTCTCGACGCGGCCGCGCGCGTCCAGGAACGGCGCCCCCGCGACGGCGGCCAACGTGCCGCTGCGTTCCAGCGCGGTGGCGTCGTTGACGAACCGGCCGTTCATCAGCGCCAACGCCTGCGGGATGGAGGTCTGGAACTCCGTCGGCTTACCCGGCTGTTTGGCGAAGCTGCCGCCGAGTTCGAGTTGCAGGAGACCGGCTCCGACCGGGCCGCGCGGCCGGCCGGCGGGCGGCTGGTAGCCGGTGGCCTCGGTCAGGCTGGCGATCACCTGCTCCGTGGACAGCGCCTTGACGGCCATGCGGGCGAAGAGGCGCGGGTCGTCCTGACTCGGGTCCGTGGCCGCACTGGTGAGCTGATAGGCCCGCGTGCTGACGACGGCGCGGATCAGGAATTTCAGGTCGAACCGATGTCCCGCGAATTGCCGGGCCAGCTCGTCGAGCATCTCGTTTTTGCCGCCTTCGCGCAACAAATCGTCCACCGGCTCCGCCAGGCCGACGCCGAAGAAGTACGCCCAGACGCGGTTGGCGCCGGCGCGGGCGAAATACTTGTTGTCGGCGGCGGTGGCCCACTCCGCGAGGCGGCCGAGCGGGTTGACTCCCTTCTTGAGGCCCGGTTCCGTGCCGTCGGGGAAGCGGGCCTGGACGGTCTTACCGATATTCGGGATGGCAATAGATGCGGCGTTGCCGCCCTGGGGCGCGCCGGCGAAGAAGGCGGCGTACTCCCAGAATTGTTCCCGCGTCCACTCCGCGAAGGGGTGATTGTGGCACTGGGCGCACTCCAGCCGCAGGCCGAGGAAGAGCCGCGACGTGCTGCCGGCCAGTTTCTCCGGCTTGTTCTCGTTGGCGAGGTAGAACGCGACCGGCGAAACGGGGCCGGGCCGGCCGCTCGCCATGCCGAGCGCGAGCACGTCCACGGACAGGTCGCCGCGGTTACTGACGATCGGGACGGCCGTGAGGATCTCGCGGACCATCTGGTCGTAGCCCGCGTTCTCGCCGAGCCGGACGCGCAGCCACGCCTCGAAACTGGCCCGCGGGCCGGTATTGTCCACGTCAACGCCTTCCGGCAGCCACGTCGCCCGCCAGACGTTGGTGAAATGGTTGACGTAATCCGGGCCGTCCAGGAGACGGTCGATCAGCCGGCGGCGCTTGTCGGGCGCCGTGTCGGCCAGGAAGGCGCGCACCTCGGACACCGGCGGGATGGTCCCGGCCAGGTCGAGATAGAGGCGGCGCATGAACTCGGCGTCGTCGGCCGCCGCGGCCGGCTTCACCTTGGAGCCGTCCCAGCGGGCCGCGAGGAGTTGGTCCAGCCGGGCGGCCAGCGCCTCGGCTTCCTTCGTTTTCGCCGGCGGTTCGGCCCGCACCGGCAGGGCCGCACACGGCGGGAGCAGCAGACAAAAAAGAGCCGACCGGGGGAAGGTCGTCATAGCCGTCTCCTTTCGCCGCCTCACTTGTCCTTTTTGGCCTTCAACGCTTCGACGGCTTCCTTCAGTTGGCGCACCTCGTCCTCCAGACGGCCGATGCGTTCCTCCGCGGCCTTGAGCCGCCCCGCGCCCGGTCCCTCCGTCGTCGGCGCGTTCGGGTCGTCGGGCGGGAAGGGCTGGGCGTAGGTGGTGCTGGCGTCGGCCGCGACGGCCCAGTGCGTCTTCTTCGCCTTGTCGCGCAGCCCCACGGCGTCGATCTCGTTCCAGCCGGGCACGCTCGGACTGTCGAGGTAGATCTTGACGCGGTTGGTCTTGAAATCGGCGCGAATGGGGACCTCCGATACGCCCATGTCGGACGTGCTCGGCGTCGGGTCGGCGCCCTTCCAGACCTCGACCTCTTCGCCGTCGGGCCGGAACGCCGTGACGCGGTAGAGGGCGCCGGGGTTGAAGGTTTCGTGGACCAGCACGGCGGTCGGCGCCACGAACTCGTCGTACTCCAGCATCAGCCATTCTTCCTGGCCGTCCTGGCTGGCGGACGCCCAGGCCGTGACGATGTCGCCGGCCATGGTCGTGTCGGGTTCTCCGGTCGCCTGCTCCGGCCCCCAGTCGCGTTTCGGCCGCCGCGCCGCCACCGAGGTGAGGTCGCGCCAGATGTACCAGTAAGGGGCGACGTAGACCCAGTAGCCGGCCGGCAGGTCCTTTTGGCCGGCGTACTCGGGCGTGTTGCGGAAGCCGAAGTCCTTGAAGTTCTGGTAGGTTTCCGCGTCTTTTTCCGCCTTGAACTGGCGGAGCAACATGTCGTACTTGCCGTCCACCCGGGCCTTCTTGAAGGATTGTTCCAGGTCCGACGCCGCCGGCTCCGCGGCGCGGCCGCCGGTCAGGGACGCCGCCGCCCAGAGGCCGGTGCCGGCCACGACCATCGCCGCCACGCCGCCGACTTGCCACCGGCCGAAACGCTTGTGCATGATCGTTCCCTCCTAGTCTACCAGTGCCGTCTGCATAGCGCGGCAGGAATAGCGCATGCCGTCAAGCAAGAACCGGCCGAAAAACTGGCGCCCACGCCAGAACCGCTCCACCCTCACCGCTGCAACACATCCGGCCGGATGAACTCCGCCCCCTGGATGCGGATGCGCTTGAGCGGCCACGCCTCCGGCGGCGACATGATCTTCGGACCCTGGTCGGTGATGATGAAGGTGTCGCAGCTCGACGCCGCGCCGGCGCTGGCGTTCCACGTCACCGCCCAGCCGGCCTGGAACAACGCTTCCGTCTTCGGCGTCAGCATCAACTCCACCGGCGCCCGGCCGGTCAGCCAGCCCTGCGGCGACAGCAGCCATTCGTGTTCGTAACCGCTAATAAGGTAAATGCGTCGGCCGGCCGTCAGGATCTCGCGCGGCACGGCGTCGGGCCACGTCGAAGCTAGGAAGCTGGCGCTGACGCGGCAGACGGCGTTGTGTTCCTTCTGGAACTCCGCGTCGATGCCGCCGAAGCTGACCGACCGGCTGGCCGAGGCGCACAACCCGTACTTGCGGGCGGTGGCCGTGAGGACGGCGTACTGGCGGATCGGCGTCGAGGTGTAGCCGAAATCCCGGTAGAGGCGCGAGCGGCCGTCGGCGGAAACGCCGATGTGGACCGGCAACAGGCCGCGGTGCATCAGGCGGTGGCCGACCTGCCCGGCGATCTCACGTTCGGTGTCATTGACCGCAACATTGCGGCAGGTAGCCTCCAGGGCGTGCGTGAGGGCTTGGCCCAGCGTCAGCAGACACGCCTGTTCATACACGGTCAGCGACCGCCGCAGTCCGCGCACCTCGTCGGCCACGACCCGGCAATCGCCCAACGGCAGGTCGCTGGCCACGCGCCGGTTCAGACACAGGTCGGCCAGCAGCTGTTCGCGGCCCCAGTGCCACGGCCATTCCTTGAGCTGAAAGCCGAGGCCGTCCAGTTCCTCGTCGAACAGCCGCTGCGAATCCACGTTGCGGGCGATCAGCCAGCGTCCCCCCTCGGCGTTACAGTAGACGGCGGGGGCCGACGACGGGTCGGGAAGGCCGCGGGCCACGGCGCCGCTGGTCAGCCAGGCGAAGTTATCCGGCTCCGACAGCAGCAGCCCTTCGCACTCGACGGCCTGCAACAGTGCGGCCACGCGGGCGGTCTTGGCGTCCACGTCGGTACGGCGATCCGACCCGGTGCGCAGTTGGAACTCGCCGGTTTCCGTGGGAGGGCGCAATAGAGTTTCCGCTGGCACTTGGTCGAGTCCTTTGGGGCCAAGGCGGCGAGGCGGCCGTTCGGTCGCCCCGTGAGAATACCATGTCGATAAGGGTACCGGGAAACAAATTCCGTGCCGAATCGGGCCGGGGCCGTCCGCGACTGCTCAGACGAGCGGCGGCTGGCCCCACGGCGGCGGATAGGTGCCGTGGACGTAGCGCTGCGCCAGCTCCAGATAGTGGACGGAAATGGCGTGGGTGCGCCTCAAATCCTCGTCCGTGACTTCGCGGACGACGCGGCCAGGCACGCCCATGACGAGGGAACGCGCCGGGATGCGCCGGCCTTCCGTCACCAGCGCGGCGGCGGCCACGACGCACTCGGCGCCGATCTCACAGCCGGTCAGGAGCACCGCCCCGATGCCGATCAGGCTGTCGCGGCCGATCGACCGGCCGTGCAGCACCGCCCGATGGCCGACCACCACGCCTTCATCAACGTCCATCGGCCGGTCGTGGTCGGTGTGGACGACGCAGCCGTCCTGGACGTTCACGCGCGGCCCCAAGCAAATGCGCGCCAGATCGCCACGCAGGACGCAGCCGTACCAAAGGTTGACGCCGGCCGACAGAACCACGTCGCCGGTCACGACCACGCCTGGGGCCACGTAGAAATCACGGATCGCTTGCATCGCCTTCCCGCGCAAAGGTTCAGGCTCTTGTATTGTATCCGTCGGGACGGCCGTCGCCACACCGGCCGGGCCGTCGCGGCTTGTTGCGGAAGGCGTACGCCCTTATCATCCCTCTACCCTCTGCCCTTGCGACAACCGCCATGAAAACCAGCCTGATCGTTTTCCCGTTCGACCTGTTCGGCAGCGCCGGCGCGGGAGCGGGCGCCGCCCTGATCGCCGACGAGTTCCGTGAAATCCTGGCCGACAATCGCCGGGAGAGCGCGCCGACGCGGGCGCGGGCCTACACCGATAAGGTCCGGCTGCGGGAGTACGCCTTTGAGACCGTGGAGGACTACGCCGGCTGGCGTCGGCAGGGCCGCCAGGCCGTGCGTCAGGCGTTGCGGGCCGGCGATTTCTTTTACTGGGTGGCAGGCAACCATCTCGGCGCCCTGCCGGTCTACGACGAGTTGGCGGCCCGGCCGGAGGGCGTGCTGGTGGTCCAGTTCGACGCCCACCTCGACGTCCATCATTTCCGCGATTGCGCGACGGAGCCGTCGCACGGCAACTTCCTGCTGCACTGCGCCGGCCCGCTGCCCAAGCTGGTGAACGTGGGCCACCGCGAACTGCTGCTGACGGCCGAGCACGTCGGCCGTTTCTACCACGAGACCTATTCGGCGGCCGAACTGGCCGTCGATCCGGCCCCGGCCGTGGAAGGACTGGGCCGCGCCTGCGCGGCGGCGGAGCGCGTGTTTCTCGACGTGGACCTCGACGTGTTCGACCCGGCCTACTTCCCGGCCGTGTCTCAGCCGGTCCCGTTCGGCCTCGGCCCGCCGCTGTTTTTGCGACTTTTAGAAGCCGCATGGTCGCCGAAAACGGCCGGCGTGCTGATTTCCGAGTTCGACCCCGCGCGCGACCGCGACGACCGCGGCCTGGCCCTTGTGATGTGGCTTTTGGAGTATTTGCTGTTGCGACGGTACGAATGAAGAATCGGGGCGCGGGACGCGTGGCGCGGGGCGCGAGAAAACAAGCTCTCGAACCTGTTTTCTCGCGCCACGCGTCCCGCGCCCCGATTTTCGTCACCGCAGCCGCTGGAAGCCGAACTGGGATAGGTACTGGTCGGTCTGGGTGGGGAACACGCTGGCGCCGATGTAGTGAGTGTTCGAGAAGCTGCCGAGGCCGGTGGGAAACAGGTTGAACAGCTTAGCCGGGCCGGCCAGGCTCCGCCCGGGGCTGGCGAACGTCGCCTGCGAAGAGCCTTGCGGCGGCGATACGCTCGCGTTGGAGTTGGTCAACGGGCTGAAGTTGACCCCGTTGCTCGGCGCGCTTAGTGGGCTAACGGTGGTCCCATTGCTCGGCGCGAACGGATTGAGACCGAAGATCCCGCCCGCCATGGCGCGCGACCCCGCGCCCAGGCATAGCGCCACGGCCGCCAACCACAAAGACATGCGCATTCTTGCCCTCCTTCCCGCTGGGGGAAAACGGCGTTGAAATGAGAGTATCTGACTGGAGGCGGGGAGAATAGCGGGCCGCGAGATCCTGTCAAGTGCGATTCCGAAGTCCGGCGGAAGCGCCGGCATTGCCCGCGGCGCGGCCGGTTAGAACGGCAACTCGCCGCCGAGCAGGTCGTGCAGCCGGCGGCGCGCGGCCTGCCAGCGCCGCTTGACCGCACTTTCGGAAACGCCCAGCACCTTCGCCGCCTCGATGGCGGTCAATTCCTGATACCAAAGCAGGTCGAAAACATCCCTTTCCTCTTTGGGCAGCGCCTCGACCTTGTCGTGAAACTCGGTCCAGGCGGCGAGGCGGGCCGGGTTCGCAGTGGACTCCGCGGGGTCCGGCGGCTGGTCCGCAGGGCCCCCTGCACGGCTGCCGTGGTGCGCCCCCATACCCTCGGGGCCGAAATAATGGCGGGCCAAGTCGCGCAACTCGCGTCGCACTTGCAGGGCAGCCACGCGGAAGAAGTCCTGGGGCGTCGCCAGCGGCACGTCGTTCAGCGCCCGGCACAGCCGCAGCACCGCGTTCTGCATCACGTCGTCCGTCTGCTCCCAGCGATGCACGCCGGGGTAGTCGCGCAGCATCCGGTGCGTCAGCAGCCGCAGCCGCTCGCAGGCGACGGCGATCACTTCGTCCCGGGCCGCGGCCCGTGCCGCGGCGTCCCCCTGACGCATGCGATCGAGACATTTCTGGATTTTCACGGTCGTCTGTGTCTCGGACATGGGCCGGCCTCACGAAAGAAAAACCGAAAAACCTTGACCGATCGTCGCACCACTCACGCCGGATCGAGGGGGAAGCACCAGGGCCTTCGACGCAAAGCCTCATGCCGGGCAAGGCGAGGTCCCTTCCCTCCCAAACAAGGAGTCCGCCGTGTACCTTACGAAAGAAACGTTCCTGATCGTCCTGGCCGTGGCCGTCCTAACCGTCGCGGGCCAGGCTGTTAAAGTCATCGCCGACATCTTGCGCGGCCGCTGGAAGTCATGAACCGACCGCCTCCCTCCGGGGCGCCGGATTCTCCGGCGGCTGCCGTCTCTCGAACGAATTCCGAAAAACCTTGACCTATTTTCGGTCCACTCTCGCTGGGTCTGGTAGAAGCACGCGGGGAACAATGGGTTCCCCCGGCGAAGCAAAGACTCTGGTGTTCGGAGGAATCCATGAATTTGTTCTCGAAGGTGCGGCTGGCGGCGGCCGCGGGCCTAGTGGCCCTGGCGACGGTCTTCGGCAGCGCCGCCGTGGCGCGGGCCGACTACTACACCTACGTCCCCAAAACGGTCTATGTGGTCAAGTATGACTGCTACGGCAACCCCTACACCGTGGCCTACACGGTGTACGTCCCGGTCCTGGTTCGCACTGGCTGCGACTACTAGCCGCAGCACCGGCCCCGGGCGGACGCCCTCCGCTTCGGGGCCGGCGCCCGCATCCTGGAGAAGTAGCCCGAGGCGTCGATGGCGATTCGCCCTCCGCCGGCCGAGCGACCGCAGGCATCGCCCCCGCTCGGCCGGTCCCAGCCGAAGGAACCGTGACAATGCGGCCTCGGGGCGGAATTCGGGAGAACCCCGCCCCGGCCGCCTTTCACGGCCTCGGCTGTTCGCATATGATGCGGCACTTGGGCAAGGCTTTCTTAACTTCCTTCAGCCCCGCGCCGTCCGTCCACCAGGGGAGGTCCAGCCACTGCAGGCTCTTGAGTTCCTTGAGTTCCTCTAGTCCCGCGTCTTTCACCAGGGTGTCGGAAAGGTTCAATGTCCGCAGGCTTTTGAGTTCCTTCAGCCCCTCGCCCGTCACATGGGTGCCGGAGAGGTCCAGCGTTTGCAGGCCCTTGAGTTCCTTCAGCCCGTCGTCCGTCACCTGGGTGCCGTGGAGGTTCAGCGTCTGCAGGCTCTTGAGTTCCTTGAGTTCCTTCATGCGCGCGTCCGGGTGCCCGAGGGGCATGCGGGTGTCGTGGAGGTCCAGCGTTTGCAGGCTCTTGAGTTCCTTGAGTTCCTTCATGCCCGCGTCCGTTAACAACCAGGTGCCGGAGAGGTCCAGCCTCTGTAGGCTCTTGAGTTCCTTGAGTTCCTTCAGCCACGCGTCCGTCACCCCGTAGCCGGAGAGGTCCTGCCTCTGTAGGCTCTTGAGTTCCTTGAGTTCCTTCAGCCCCGCGGCCGTCACCCGGGTGTTGGAGAGGTCCAGCCACTGCAGGCTCTTGAGTTCCTTAAGTTCCTTCAGCCCGTCGTCCGTCACATGGGTGTCGGAGAGGTTCAGCGTCTGCAGGCTCTTGAATACCGTGAGTTCCTTCAGACCCGCGTCCGTCACCTGGGTGTAGCTGAGGTCAAGCGTTTGCAGGCTTCTAAATTCCTTGAGTTCTTTCAGCCACGCGTCTGTCACCTGTACGTCCCGGTGGCGCCTGATGCGCACGCCCACCTCACAGAGGTCCACGCCCACCACTGGATGGCCGTCCGCTTTCGCATCCCTGGTGACCTTGCCACCGGCCGTTTCGACGGCCTGAGCCGCTCGGTCCTCGGCCTCCACAAGCGCGTCCATGTCGGCCCACATCTTCCGCCATGCCTCGCGTTCCGCTTCGGGCAGCTTGGCCAGGGCGTCGGCGTCGCGCACGCCGGCCAGATCGCCGTCGTCCTGCCAGCCCTGAAGCTCCCTTTGGATTTCGGGGCGTGTCTTGGGGTCGTCCTGTCGCCGCTTGTCCCACGCCGTCAGGTCCGCTCGCAGCCAGTCAAGGGCCTGGTTGCGGAGGCGGGCGCGTTCCTTGTCGCCAGAATCGGAGGCGTCGTCGCCCTGGCCTACGCCAGCCAAAGCGGCGGCGCAGGCGGCGTCATAGCGGTTCTTGGTTGCCAAGTCGTCGGCGAGCGCGGGCTGCTGAACGAACGCCTCCGCGTAGAGTCGGGCGGCGGCGACGTAACGTCGCTTGAACTTCTGACAGAGCTGTGCCAATTTGACGCACTCAGCGGCGTCACTGGCCTGGCTTTCGTCCCTGAGCACGGCGGGCAGTTTCTGGTCAAGTTCCAGGAGGCGTTTGGCCAGGGAAACGGATGCCTGCCAGTTTGGGCGGCGAGGGTCGCCGAGCGGCAGCAGCTCAATTGCACGCTGCAAGGAAGAAATCGACTGGTCGAATTTGCCTTGCATCGCCAGCACGACGCCGAGGTTGTAGTGGGCGAGGGCGTTCTCGGGGTCGAGGTCCGTGGCGCGCTGGAACTCTGCCGCCGCCTCGTCCGGCTTGCCTTGCATCGCCAGCACGAGGCCGAGGTTGTAGTGGGCGAGGGCGTTCTTGGGGTCGAGGTCGATGGCGCGCTGGGACTCTGCCGCCGCCGCCTCGTCCGGCTTGTTGCCCTGCTCCGCCAGCACGTTGCCGAGGGCGCCATGTAGATGCGGATTGCCAGGGCGGATTGCCAGGGCGGCGCGGAGGAAACCGATTACCTCCTCGTCGGAAGACGCCGTGCTGTCCAACAGCGATGCAAGCAGGATATTGATCCCCAAGTCGCTGGGATAACGCTGCTGCGCTTTCCGCAACGTCTTCACGGCAACCGTCGTAGAGCCCACCTGGGAAAGGGAACGGCCAAGGTCCGCCAGCACCGACGGCGGTTGCTCCACCATGCCGGTTTGCCCGGCCAGCTGCTCCAGGGCCGCCCGGTCGCCGTGGGCCGACAGGACTCGCAATTGCCGACGCCAGTCGTTGCCGTCCGCACGCTGGGCGGTCTCGCGCAAGCGTTCGGCCCCGTCAATCTTTGCGTTCAGTTTCAGGTAGATCCAGCTGTCCAGCGCCTCGACCAGTTGCTCGCGGATCGCCGACGCCCGGACCCACGCGGCCATCTCCTCCGGGTTCGTCGTGTCCAGCGGCACCCCGTCGTCCCGCAAGGCCGCCGCGTAGTCCCGGTCGATCCGCGCGGGGTCTCGAACGGCCGTCACACTGCCCATGAGCGATCCTTTGGAGAGGGGGCCTGCCCGGTCGGTTCGGGTCGGCTCGCGTAGGCCGATCTCGAGCCGAGGCTCCGCCACCTCGACGGCCAACTCTTCGATTCGTGCCTCCAGGTTCAGATCGGCCTGGGTTTGTCGCACGCGCCGCCGGAGATCCTCCGGGCCGCCGACGAGTCGCCCCACGGCGCGGGCGGCGGCGGCCTGCGCCGCCTGCCATTGTCCCTCCTCTTCCAGACGCGACGTCTCCGCCAGCGCCGCCAGTACGTCCCGATCCCGCTCCTCCGCCTGCCGCGCCGCCGCCGCCGCCGCCCGGGCGTCCTGGTCCGCCTTCCACCAAAGACCGCCACCGACCAGCAGCGCCGCCGCCAGCAGCGCCGCCGCCGTCGCCGCCACCGGCGTGCGGTGTCGCTTCACCCAACGCCACGCCCGCACCCGCCACGGCTCGTGGTACGCCGCCGTTGGCTCGTCCGCCAGCCAGCGGTCCACGTCCCGCGCCAGCTCCAGTGCCGTGGTGTAGCGGTCCTCCGGCCGGAACGCCATCGCCTTCAGGCACACCGCTTCCAGCGCCGGCGGCACGTCGCGGCGGAGCTGGCGCGGCCGTGGAAACTTCCAGGCCGCCGCGTCCACCAGCGCCATCGCCCCCTGATACGGCGGCCGGCTCGTCAGCAGCTGGTATAGCGTCGCCCCCAGGCTGAACACGTCGCTGGCCGGGCCGACCTCCTTGTGGCCGAGCGCCTGCTCCGGACTCATGAACGCCGGCGTTCCCACGGCCGCGCCCGTCTGCGTCGCCTCCCCATCCGGCAAGGCGGTCGGCCGCACCGACTCCTCCGCCGGGTCGCGAGTCGTCGCGGCCGGCCCGACGGACTTCGCCAGCCCCCAGTCCACCACCAGCGTCTCGCCGTAGGGGCCGAGCATGATGTTGTCCGGCTTCAGGTCGCGGTGAATCACACCGCGCGAGTGGGCGTAGGCCATCGTGTTGCAAGCCGCCGTGAAGCGCTGTAGCAAACTCCGGAACGCCAAGGCGCGCGTGCCCGGATCCTTTTTCGCCTTATCCGACTTATAAAACTCTTCAATTGCGCCGCGCAGGCTCCGGCCGCGGATGAAACGCATGGCGTAGTACGGCCGGCCGTCCGCGTCGCGGCCGCACAGCGGCACAACGCCGGGATGCTCCAGCCGGCCGGTGATCTCCGCCTCGCGCTCGAAGCGGGCGCGGTCGCCCGGCTCGTCGGCGTACTCCGGCTTGATGCGCTTGAGGGCGACTTCCCGGCCGACTTCCTGATCGACGGCCACGAACACGTGGCCCAGGCCGCCGCTGGCGTGGTGCCGTTGCGGCTCGAAGCGCAGGCCCGCGAACGCCTCCACGTCCAGCGCCGGAGGCGGCGGCGGCATCGGTTGTGTGGTTGGTGGGAATGGCGTCCCGCGCACGGTCGCGCCAGGCCGCAGGCGCTTGAGCTTGGCGATTTCCTGAGCGGCGCGTTCGATCAGGTCCGGCGTGTCGCGGCACAGTTCCTGCGGCGACAGGTCGCGGCCCTGATCGTATTCCTCCTCCCACCGCACCAGCAATTCGTTCAGCAGTTCCTTGGTGGACATGGGCAGGCTCCCAGATGCGGCGCCGCCACGCCGTTCCCGGGTGATTTGCTTCGTCGGGGCGCGGCACCGTTTCAAATGATAATCGACCCACGCGACCGGGCAAGCATAATTTTGGAAATTCTCTGAGCCGGTTTCGTCGCGGCTCTCGCTGGGTTGGGTGAGGGCGAAAGGAACAGTGGGTTCCTCGCGGGACCTCGAAATGCAGTCTCGGCAACCGGAGAGTCAGACATGACGCAGATCAAGTGGGCGGCGGCGGTAATGGCGACGGCGATCACGCTCGGCATGGGCGCGGTCTCGACGGCGAAGGCCGGGGCGCTCCCGGGGCCGAAGTACGCGGACGACCGGGTGGGGGCCTACAGAACCGACACCTACGTCGTCCGGTTTGAGGAGGATGAGTCGGCCGTCGTGGTGCTCCGGGGCGATGGCGACACGGACCTCGACCTGTATGTCTACGACGTGAACGGCCATTTGATCGCGTCCGACACGGACGGCGACGCCATCGCCGCGGTGCGGTGGACGCCGGCCTGGACGGGACGGTTCATCATCAAGGTGGTCAACCACGGCTCCGTCTACAACCACTACACTCTCGAGACGAATTGATCGAATCCACACCCGAGGCGCCGGCGGCCGTCCGCCGGCGCCTCCTTCATTTCCGGCGACCGCCTCACAGCAGCGCCGTGTGCTCCTCGAAGCCGTACATCAGGTTGAAATTCTGAACCGCCACGCCGCTGGCGCCGCGGACCAGGTTGTCCAGGCAGCCCAGCACCACGATCCGCCCGCGGACCACGCGCACCGTCACGTCGAAAAAGTTGGTTCCCGCGCAATCCTTCGTGGCCGGCAGCCGGTCCACGACGCGCACGAACGGGGCGCGGGCGTAGTAGTCGCGGTACAGGGCGAGAAGCTCGGCCTCCGACAGAAGCCGGCGCGGCGTCGCGTAGATGGTGGAGAAGATGCCGCGGTCCATCGGAATGAGGTGCGGCGTGAACAGCACCTCGATCGGTTCGCCGGCCGCGTCGGTCAACGCCTGCTCGATCTCCGGCGTATGGCGGTGGCTGCCGATGGCATAGGCGGCGACGCTCTCGTTGCACTCGGGGAAGTGAAACGTCAGTTTCGGCGTCCGGCCCGCGCCGGAGACGCCGCTCTTGCTGTCGATGATGATGCCGCGCGGCTCCAGGTAGCCGCCGGCCGCCAGCGGGGCCAGGCCGAGGATGCCGGTCTGCGGATAACAGCCGGGGTTGGCGAGGAGCTGCGCGGAAGCAATTTCCTCTCCGTAAAGTTCTGGAAGGCCGTACACCGCCTGGGTGAGATGGGCCACGTCCTCGTGACTGGCGCCGTACCACTGGGCGTAAACGTTAGGATCGCGCAGCCGGTAGTCGGCGCTGAGATCGATCACGCGGAGTCCGTGCCGCAGCAGTGAGGGCAGGGCGGCCATGCTGGCCCCGTGCGGCAGGCAGCTGAAAACGCACTGTACGCCGCGCGCCAGCAGGCGGTCGGGGTTGAACGGTTCGCAGCGCAGGTCGAGGCGGCGGGCCAGGGCGGGGTGGAGTTCGGCGACGAGCGGCGCGTCGTCCTGGCGCGAGGTCACGGCCGCGATCTCGACCTGGGGGTGGCGCAGCAGAATCTTGATGAGTTCGAGGGCCGTGTAACCGGAGCCGCCGAGGATGGCCGCCTTGATCATTCGCGTGGGTCCGTTGTTAGGGTCGGCATTCGCGTTCCATCGGTAGTATACGCGCCGCCGGCCCGACGCGCCGCTTGCCCAGCCGCGCAACTCCGGCTTTTTTGAATCGGGGGGGGACGTATAATGTGGATAGAGGCGGGTCGAACGAAGGGACTGCGGGGAGGCAGTGCATGCCAACCAACGGCGAAGCGCTCGGAGGCGACACAATCGCACTTCTGGCCCCCAAGGTGTTCAGCGGCAACGAATCGCTGCCCGCCGGGCGCTGCCTCGAAATCCACCGCCTCATGGCGCGGACCCGCGCCCTCGAAGAGCGCATGGTCAAGATGAGCAAGTCGGGCCAGGGCTATTTCTGGATCGGCGGCCCCGGCGAAGAAGCCTTCAACGTCTGCCTCGGCCTTCAGGTCAAGAAGGGCCGCGGCCCCGCCTACGACTACCTCCACCTCCACTACCGCAACAGCGCGACGCTCGTGGCCATGGGAATGCCGCTCCTGGAAGGCATTCGCCAGATGGCCATGACTGCGACCGACACGCACTCGATGGGCCGCAACTTCGTCGGCCACTTCTCCCGCCGCGACTGGAACGTGTTGCCGGTCACGTCGGTGATCGAGGTGCAGTACGTCATGGCGCCGGGCACGGCCCTGGTGCAGAAGCGCTACGGCGGCGACGGCGTCAGCATCGTCACCGGCGGCGAGGCGGGCACGGCCGAGGGCGATTTCGCCTCCTGCATGGTCTGGTCCACGCGGCCGGGCAACGAACTGCCGGTGCTCATCATTGTGACGAATAACGGGTGGGGAATCTCCACGTCGGCGGCCAGCCAGCACGGCGAGACGCACGTCATCGACCGCGGCAAGGCGTTCGGCATTCCGGGCGAGGTGGTGGACGGCAACGACCCGATCGCCAGCTGGCACGCCATCCGCCGGGCGATGGCCTACTGCCGCCGGGAGCGCCGCCCGTTCATGCTGGAGGCGATGGTGTCCCGGCTGCACGGCCACTCGTCATCGAGCGGCGCCCTCCGCGTCAAGGACGAGCCGGACGCCATGACGCTGTTCGAGCACAAGCTCCTCGACGCCGGCGCCCTCGACCCGCACATGATCGACCAAATTCACGAAGACGCCTATGCGGAGGCGGAAGCGGCGCTGGAGCAGGCCCTCGGCGAGCCGAAGCCGACGCCGGCCGACGTGATGAAACACACCTACGCGCCCAGCACCGTCGATGCAGTCTACCCGGAGGATTACACGGGGCTGCCGTGAACCCCTTTCCCGGCGAGCGGCGCGGCGTCAGCCCGCCGGTGTAGCATCCGTCCCGAGGCGCTACCTTCTTCGGAAGCGCTATCCTAAACCGGCGGGCTGACGCCGCGCCGCTCGCCCCTGTGTTCGAGCATCTTATGGCCACGCTCGTACAAGCCGTCCGCCTCGCCCTCCACTACGGTGAGGAGCACCTCGGCGTCACCGACGTTTTCGGCGAGGACGTCGGCCCGCCGTTGGGAGGCGTCTTCACCGCCACGCAGGGGCTTAAAACCGCCTGGAACTCGCCGCTCGACGAGCGCGGCATCATCGGCACGGCCATGGGCATCGCCTACGCCGGCGGCCGCCCCGTGGCCGAGATCCAGTTCTGCGACTACGGTTTCAATACCATCGACCTCCTTAAAGTGGCAGGGAACCAGCGCTGGGCCGGGGCCGGGCAATACGAACTGCCGATGGTGGTGATGACGCCGAGCGGTTCCGGCATCCGCGGCAGCCTCTACCATTCACACTCCTTCGAGAGTTGGGCCAGCCGGCTGGCGGGCTGGAAGGTCGTCATGCCCAGCAACGCCCTCGACGCCTACGGCCTGATGCTGTCGGCCATCGCCGACCCGAATCCGGTGCTGGTGCTGCTGCCCAAGGCGTTGTTGCGGGTGCGCGGCGAGCAGAAGATCCCCGGCGAACCCGACAACGAAGAAGAGTTGAAATCCCGCATCGACGCTCCCGTCGGCGACCGCAGCGAGTGGCGGCCGCGCTGGCCGGACGTGCGGCCGCATTTCGTGCCGCTGGGCGTGGCCGCCCTGGCCCGCGAGGGCGACGACGCCACCGTAATCAGTTACGGTCGGATGTTGCCGCTGTGCGTGCAGGCGGCGGACGAGTTGGCCGCCGAGACCGGCAAGCGTTACGACGTGCTGGACCTGCGGAGCATCTTCCCTTACGACTGGAAGGCCATCGGCGCCAGCGTGCGGAAGACGGGCCGGCTGCTGGTCGTCAACGAGGACACCGAGGTGACGAACTTCGGCGAGCACCTGTTGCGCCGGGTGATCGACGAACACTTTTACGATCTGCTAACGCGGCCGCGCCTGCTGGCGGGCAAGCACGTCCCCGGCATCGGCCTGAATCAGGTGTACGAACAGAACACCGTGCCGCAGGCGGCGGACGTGAAGGAGGCGATGCGGGCCGTCGCCGACGAAGCGGCGTAAAATATTCACCGCCAAGACGCCAAGAACGCCAAGGGAACTCTTGAATTGTCTTCTTGGCGTTCTTGGCGTCTTGGCGGTGAGTCTTCTGGGAGTTGGTCATGGATTTCGCGTTGCCCGAGATCGGCGAGGGCGTTTACGAGGCCGAGCTGACCGCGTGGCTGGTCAAGCCCGGCGACGTGGTGAAGCGCGGCCAGAACCTCATGGAAATCATGACCGACAAGGCCGCGATGGAAGTGCCCGCCCCCTTCGCCGGCGCGATTAGCTTCCTCCGGGCCGAACCCGGTCAGAAGATCAAGGTCGGCGAAGTCGTCCTGACCTACGCCGGCGCCGAACAGCCCGCAGCCCGGGGCGCCGAGGTTCCGGCGCCGGCCGCTCCCGTCCACGCGAACGGCCCCGCGTCGCCGGCGGCGAGTCGCCTTCCCGTTCGGGCGGCGCCGTCGGTACGGCAGAGGGCCCGCCAACTCGGCGTCGATCTCGGGTCCGTCCACGGCAGCGGCCCCGGCGGCCGCGTCCTCTTCGAGGACCTGGCCTCCCGTGCCCAGGCGCCGGCGCGCGAGCCGGCGGCGCCGGCCGCCCCGCCGCCGCCGCCGGTTGTGGACTACGGCAAGCCCGGCAGTCGCATCAAGTTCCAGGGGCTGCGGCGCAAGATCGCCGAACACATGGTCCACGCCAAGCGCGTCGCCCCCCATTACAGCTACGTCGATGAATGCGACGTGACGGAGCTGGTAAAGCTCCGAGAAAATCTCAAGGCCGTTTACGCCCGCGCCGGCGTCAAGCTGACCTACCTGGCCTTCATCGTGCGGGCCGTCGTCCACGCCCTGAAGGAAGTGCCGATCGTCAATTCCAGCCTGGACGAGGCCCAAAACGAGATCGTGCTACACGACCGTTACAACATCGGCGTGGCCGTGGCGACGCCGGGCGGCCTGATCGTGCCGGTGATCCACGACGCCGACAAGCGCGACCTCGGCGGCGTGGCCCGCGAGATCGAACGGCTCGGCCACGACGCCCGCACCGGCAAGCAGCGGCTCGACGACCTTCGCGGCGGCACCTTCAGCGTCACGTCGCTGGGCAACATCGGCGGTCTGTTCTCGGCGCCGATCGTCAACCATCCGGAAGTTGCCATCCTCGGCATCGGCCGCGTCTACAAGCGACCGGTCTTCGACGCCCACGGCAACGTCCGGCCGTCGGATTGGGTCTACCTATCGCTGTCGTTCGACCATCGCGTCGTGGACGGGGCCGTCGGCGCCGCCTTCGCCAACGCCATCATCGAACGGCTCCAGAACCCGGCCCTGCTGCTGCTGCCGGATAAGCTATAAAGAGACACCAAATTTCACCGCGGAGAACGCGGAGAGCGCGGAGAAAGACAAAGAGTTTTAAGGCTTTTTGTCTTCCTCCGCGCTCTCCGCGTTCTCCGCGGTGAAATTCTTTTTCTTGATCAGCCGGCGGGGTCGAATAGCAGTGGGAAGAATTGCCCCTCCACCTTCCGCCCGCGCGGGACCGGCGGCACTCCCTTCAACAGCGGCTCGTCCGAGTCCGAAGTCACGCCGTCGCGGAAGACGTTAATCACCGTCGCCCGCCTTTGCCGATCCGTGGAGTTGGCGAACGAGCCGTGGATCATCAGCGGATGGTGGAACGTCGCCTCGCCCTTCTTCAACTCGATGGCGACCGGGTGGTTGAATTGCTCCGCCTGCTCCGGCGTAAGGACGGCGCGGATGGCGTCCATGTCGCCGGCCAGCCCCGTGATCGGCAGCAGGCCCCAGCGGTGGCTGCCCGGAAGATATTGCAGACATCCATTATCCTTTGTAGCGTCGTCCAGGCCGATCCAGCAGGTCAGGTGCGCCATCGGCAGGGTGCGCGTCCAGTAGGAGTAATCCTGGTGCCAGGCCACGACGCCGCCGTGCTTGGCCGGCTTGCAGAACAGCTGGTCGTGCCAGAAGCGCACGGCACCGCCGAGGAGCTGACTGGCGGGCACGGCGAAGGCGGGGCGCCAGAGCAGGTCATGGAAACCGGGGGCGATGCGCCAGGCGCCCAGCGCGTGGAACAGCACGCGCGTCGGGTCGGCCGATTCGTTGGCGTGATACTCGTGGAACAGGCCGTTGGCGGGATTCTTCGGGTCGAACAACCCTTGCAGCTCCGTGCGCAACGTCTCGACCTGTTCGTCCGACAGGATGCGGACGCCCTTCAGGTATCCGTTTTGATGGAAAAATTCCACCTGCTCGTCGGAAAGACGGTAGCGGTCCAATTCCTCGCGCGGCGCGACGTGAGAAAGAAAGGGGCCGACCGCTTCGTGGCATTCGGAGAAATCGCGGATCATAAAATAGACCCTCAAGTCAAAATCGCCTTCAGCGGCCCTTCTCCGAAGAAGTCCAGGCCCATCGCCGCCCCCACTTCGCCGGCGGCGCTCAGGGCGCCGGCCCGGCTTTCGCCACGACCGTCACCTTGAAGGAGTGGAAGATCTCCTGCCCGGACGCGTCCGTCACGCTCAGGATCACGTCCGCCGCCGCGTCCGCGAAGTCCGCCGGCACAGGCCAGGTGGTCCGCCCCTCCGCCGTAACTTCCATCCCCGGCGGCCCGGAGACCAGCTTTACCTTGACCCCGCCCTTCTTCGATTTCACCGAAAGCGGATAGCTATAGGTCAAACCCTTGACCGCCAGCGTCACCGGCCGGCTGGCCACGAACAGGTAATCCACCCCCGCCTTGTCGAGCAGGTTCACAAGGTTGAAGCGCCGGAGGATGAGTTTGTCGTCGGTCGCCGGGACGAACACGAGCAATTCGGCGTCGGGGATCAGGAAGACGTGCTTGTCGAACATCTGGGCCTGGCCGGTCTGCCAGTTCACCAGCCCGTCGTAGTCCGTGCTCCCCGGCCGCGAGGCCGCCGGCCGCGAGTCGCCCGCCAGGTGGACGCCGACGTTGAGTATCGGTCCGCCCTTGGCCGCCGGCCCCGATTGGGTGAACGACAGGTGGTAGGCGCCTTCCAGGGAGGGGACGTACCAGACGGAGTGTCCGTAACCTTTCTCCGCTTTGTGGATCGCCTTCAACTCCGGTGAGAACGTGCCCTCGCGGGTGAACAGCGTCCGGCCGTCCGCGGAGGGGAGGACGGCGCCGACGGTCGTGTGCTCGTAATGCTGAATGTACGTCTTCCCCTGGCGAACGAGGGAGGTCAGCCCGGTCGGAGAGACGCCCGGCATCCAGCCCGTAATGACATCGCCGTTAGTGCTAATGCGCGTCTGCGCGTCGGCGGAGCCGAAATTGAGGAAGGCGTTGTTGCCGGCGACCTGATAGTCCGCGTCTTTGAACGTGAGCGGGTCGAGAAAGACGGGGCCGCCCTTGCCGCCCGAGGCCCCGACGATCAAGGGGCCGCGGGTCGCGGACCCCATGAGCAAGCGCGTCACCGTGCCCGTGACGGGGTTGGGGACAGTGACTTCCTTCTCGAATGTGGTCAGGCTCCAGCGCTGGAGGACGTTGCTCGAGGGTAGGGCGACGATGAGCTTGTCCAGGCCGGCGGCCATCTTGACGTCGTCGTCGCCGAGCGGCAGGTATTTGACGACTTTCGCCTCCCGGGCGTCGAACACGGCGAGCTGGCGCGGCTTGGGCAGATGAAAGATCAGGAAGCGGCCGGCGCCGCCCACCACCACGTCGTCAGCCGTGTCGGGCAGTTTCAGCTCGACCGTGTCCTGTGGCAGCGCCGCCGGCCGGAGCGGGTCCGGGACGGCGCCGGAGTCGCGCGCGACTTCCTCCGAGGGGTCGTCCACGGTCAGCGTCCGGCTAAGGCGATCCACCTCCTTGCCGTCCTGTTTCACCACCACCGCGTAGGCCACCGACCCCACGGCGCCGACGCGCTCGAAGCGCGCCGACAACGCCCCGTCGAGCTTCAGCCGCACGACTTCCTTGCCGAGATCGACGTCCAGGCCGTCGAGGCCGACCACGGCGCCGTCGAGGGGCTTGCCGTCGGCGGCGGTCGCCACGGCCGTCGGCTGCCAGCGCAGGCCGGCCAACTCGCTGAACTTGTACGGCTTGCCGCCAACGGTGAGGCCGCGATCGGCGACCAGGCCCGTCACGGCGCCACTGGGGTAGGCGACGGCGGCGCGCAGCCGCACCGGTGCGTCGGACGGGGGGACCGGTGCGGCCTTGACCCGGTAGTCGTCGCCGTCTTTTTCCATCGGAAAAGTGCGCGCCTTGCCGTCTTCGCCGGTGAGCACCAGTTCCAGGTCGAGCGGCTTGCCGCCGGGGACCAGCGCCATTGCTCGCGCCCGGAACTCGACCGGGGTGTTGACCGTCGCCCGCGTCACCGCCGGCGGTTGAAAGTCGAACTCCGGCTTGGCGAGGAAGGCCGACAGGTGGCTGACGGGGATGACGAAGTTGACGCCGGCGCCGCGCACCCCGGCCACGACCACGCCGATCACCTTGCCGTCGGGCCCGAGGACGGGGCCGCCGGAGTTGCCGGGGTTGAGCACGGCGTCCACCTGGATGCGGTGCAGCGCCCCCGCCTTCTCGCGCAGGGCGGTCACGCCGCCGACGTTGATGCTGACCGCGGGATAGGTGTTCGCGTCGGAGTCCAGCAGTTTGCCGAACGGGAAGCCGAAGGCGACGACTTGCATCGTCTCGGTGATCTTGTCCACGGAGCCGAGGGAGAGCGTGGGCGCGTCCTTCACGCCTTCGGCCCGCAGCAGGGCCAGGTCGAGTTCCTTGTCGGCCCGGAGGACGTGGGCCTGGACGACCTTCTGGGTTTTCAGGTCGGGGTCGATGACGACGGTGACGACCTCGGCGCCGGCGACGACGTGCGCGTTGGTGACGAACAGGCCGGCGGCATGGACGCAGAAGCCGGAGCCGCGGCCGCGGCCGCGGCAGCGGCCGTTTTCGATGTAGACGGTGGCGGCCTTGCCGAGTTTGCTGATTTCGGCGCGGGACAGGCCGTCGTCGGCCGCGGCGGGGGCGGCGAGGGCCGCTGCGGCCAACAAACACACGGAAGAAGCGAAGGTTCGCACGGTAGGTGGCTCCACGATTTTTCGGGGAGGTCGAGCGCAAGGGGTGACGGCACAACCGAAGCTACCAGTCACCCCACGGCGGGTCAAGGAACTTCGGCCCGAAGGGCGGCGAGTCGGCCGCACGGCCGCCGCATGGCGGGGATGCTCCCGCGCCGCGGATTGTCTAACATAAGCGCTTGCGCGACGCCCTTGCGTCATGAGGAGAGGACGACGGCAATGAAGCAGCGGCTGATGACGCCCGGCCCGACGCCGGTCCCCGAGGAAACGCTCCTGGAACTGGCCAAGCCGGTTTTCTACCATCGCAGTCCGCAGCAGCGGCAGCTGATGATCGAGGTGCAAGAAGACCTCCAATATGTCTTTTGTACGAAAAACCCGGTCGTCACCCTGACCTGTTCCGGCACGGGCGGCATGGAGGCGGCAATCACCAACGTCGTGACGGCGGGCGACAAGGTGATCTGCCTGAGCGCCGGCCGTTGGGGCGAGCGCTGGAACGGCATCGCCAAGGCGTTCGGCGCCGAGGTGGTCAGCGCGACGGCGCCTTATGGGCAGCCGGTTCGGCCGGAGCAGCTGGCCGAGGCGCTGGCCAAGCACCCCGGCGCGGCGGCCGTCACCGCGACGCTGAGCGAGACGGCCACCGGCGTGCGCCACGACGTTGCGGCGTTCGGCCGGCTGGTCGCGCCGACGCCGGCCGTGTTCATCGTGGACGCCATCAGCGGCCTGGGCGTGGCCGAGTGCCGCACCGACGATTGGAACATCGATCTGTGCGTCACCGGCTCGCAAAAGGCGCTGATGCTGCCTCCGGGATTGGCGTTCGTGTCGGTAAGCGACAAGGCGCGGCGGCGGATCGAGCAGAACCCGTTGTCGCGTGTCTTCTACTTCGATTTGAAGAAGTACCTCGCCAACCTCCCGACCGGCGACACGCCGTTCACGCCGGCCCACACGTTGATCCGGGCGCTGAGGCTGAGCCTGAAGCGACTGCGGACGGAGGGGATCGAAAACGTCTGGGCGCGGCACGGCCGGACGGCGGCTGCGGCGCGGGCGGGCGTGGCGGCGCTGGGTCTGGAACTGTTCGCGGCTCAACCGGTGGACGGCTTGACGGTGTTCAAGGTTCCCGAAGGCGTGGACGGCGAGGCGCTGCTAAAGAAGCTGGAGAAGCAATACGGGTTCAAGCTGGCCGGCGGCCAGGACGTGCTCAAGGGCAAGATCGTCCGCCTGGGCCACATGGGTTATATCGACTATTTCGAGGTATTGGGGGCGATTGGGGCGCTGGAGCTGGTGCTGCGGGAGATGGGCCATCCGGTCGAGATCGGGGCCGGCGTGGCGGCGGCGCAGCGGGCGATGGCCAATGGTGTGGCCGCCCCATGCCCCGCGGTGGTATAGTGGAGGCGAAATCGCCCAATGTGGAGGGAAAGCGATGATTACCATCACCGCCGACGCGGCGCTGCTGGCGGCACTGCGGCAGGCCAACGGGCCGGCCGAGGTTCGGGACGCGAACGGCAACGTGGTTGGCATCTTCGCCCCGGTCGCCCCGGAGCACGCCGAGGCGGCCGCGAGGACGGACTGGGAAGAGCTAGAGCGGCGGGCGCGATCCACCGGGGGGCGTACCCTGAAAGAGATCTTCCAACGCCTCCAAACGCTGACGACCGACGAGGCGGTGCGAAGCCGCCTGCAAAAGAAAATCGACCAGATGGCGGAGGACGAGGGATGCGATACACCGTAGTGTATGTCCCCGCCGCCGAAAACCATTTGGCCGACATTTGGATGCAAGCCGCGGACCCCGACGCGGTCGAGGACGCCTCCAACGAAATCGACCGTCGGCTGAAACGGTCGCCCGACCGCGTCGGACAATCATTCGGTTCCTACAGGCGGCTGACGGTCTACCCGCTGGCCGTGGATTACACCGTTTCCTCGCAAGACCGGATGGTCCGCGTTATTCGGGTCGAGTTCCTGCCATAACGTCCGGCCGGTCGAGACGGCTTGGTCATTGCATGGGCCGCGATGGCAAATCGGAAGGCAAATCGTCCTCCGTGGAGGGAAAGCGATGACTACGATTATTGCCGACGGCGCCCTGCTCGCGGCGTTTCGGCAAGCGAGCGGGTTAACGGAAATCCGGGACGCCTACGGGAACGTCGTCGGCTTTTTCGCACCGGTGAGCGTGGAGCGTGCCCATCTTTACGCTCAAGCCGCCGCCTCGATCTCGCCTGTGGAGGTCAATCAGCGGAAGGAAGAAAAGGGCGAGACGCATACGACGCAAGAAGTCCTTCAAAACCTCGATTCCCTAGAGCATTCTTGAGGTGCTATAAGGTTTGCTGAACGAGTGGCCGGTCGGTTGAGGTCACGAAGACCCGCAACCGGATTCCATGTTCACAAGGAGGTTGCCATGCGCCGACTCATTCGGAACGTCATCCTACTGACGGCGGGACTGATCGCCTGGGACGCATCGTTCCTCCGGGCCGAACCGATCCATGACGCCGCCCGCAAGGGGGACGTCGCCGAAGTGAAGCGACTACTGGAGCAAGACCCCAAGCTCGTCAATCTCGCAGAAAGGGCAATGAACAGTGGCGTCGTGCCTCTGCACTATGCCGCAGAGGAGGGGCATGAAGCCGTAGTCGAGTTGCTGCTTGCCTCCGGGGCCAGGATCGACGCCAGGGGTTCCTATGGGACTGCTTTGGAACTGGCGGTCTTTTTCGGCCATCGCGACGTGGCCGAGTTGCTCCTCGGCAAGGGTGCGCGACTGGACTTTTTCACCGCCTCTGGGTTGGGCAAAACGGATGAAATGGAACGCTTCCTGCGAGCGGACCAGAGCCTGATCGACGCGGCGGACCATGACGGGCAAACGGCCCTGCATTGGGCAGCCTATACAGGCCAGAAAGCCGCGGCCGAATTGCTCCTGGCCAAAGGCGCAAAAGTCGATCAACAAAAGACAATAGGCGGGGATTGGAGTTGGAGCGGGACACCTCTTCACTACGCGGCATGGGCGGGCCGGAAGCAAATCGCTGAGTTGTTGCTAGCCCATATGGCGGACGTGAACGCGCGCGACGACTGGGGCCGGACACCTTTGTTCGTTGCTGTATACAACAATCAAGTAGCCGTGGCGGAAGTCCTCATCACCCACAAAGCCGACGTAAACGCTTGCGAGAATCGGGTCAGCCCCTACCTGCTGAATGTACCCATAGGGGGCCTTCACCCCCAGCTAACCACACCGCTGCACCTGGCGGCGGAGAAGGACTCAATCGACCTCGTGAAACTCCTCCTTGCCAACAAGGCCGAGGTCAATGCGAAGGAGTACGGCGGCGGTACTCCACTGCACCTGGCAAAGAGTAAAGCCGTGGCGGAGCTTCTTCGCGCCGCCGGGGCCAAAGAGTAACATCCAGACACAGGGAAGGCTTTTCATGCCACGCGTCCTCATCAGCGACAAACTGGAATCCTCCGGCCTCGACCTGCTGCGCCAGGCCGGCTTTGAACTCGACGAGCGCGAGGGTCTCAAGGGCGCCGAACTGAAAGCCGCGCTCCAGGCCGCCGACGCCATCATCATCCGCGGCACCACCACCCTCACCGCCGACCTCCTCGAAAACCCCGGCAAGCTCCGGGCCATCGCCCGCGCCGGCGTCGGCGTGGACAACATCGACGTGGCCGCCGCCACCCGCAAGGGCATCGTCGTCATGAACACGCCCGGCGGCAACACCGTCAGCACCGCCGAGCAGACCATTACGCTCCTCATGGCCGTCGCCCGCCTCATCCCCGCCGCCGACGCCCATGTCCGTTCCTGCCCCGCCAAGTGGCAGCGCGCCAAGTTCGTCGGCACGCAGCTGGCCGGCAAGACGCTCGGCGTCGTCGGCCTCGGCCGCATCGGCCGCGAGGTCGCCCGCCGCGCCGCCGGACTCGACATGAAGGTGCTCGGCTTCGACCCGTTCCTCGCCCCCGCCGCCGCCGGCCAGATCGGCATCGAAACCACCGCCGATCTCGATTCTCTGCTTCCCAGGGTCGATTTCCTCACCGTCCATACGCCGCTCACCGACGAGACGCGCGACCTGATCGGCGCCCGCGAGATGGGCATGATGCGCAAGGGCGCCCGCATCATCAACTGCGCCCGCGGCGGCATCGTCAACGAGGAGGCGTTGGCCGACGCCCTCAAGTCCGGACACCTGGCCGGGGCCGCCCTCGACGTCTTCGTGACCGAGCCGCCGGCGCCGGACCATCCGCTGTTGAAGATGTCCAATGTCGTGCTGACGCCGCATCTCGGCGCCTCGACGGTGGAGGCGCAGGCCTCCGTGGCCATCGAGGCGGCCCAGCTGCTCATCGGCTACCTGTCGCGCGGCACCATCGGCTTCGCGGTCAACATGGCGGCCGTGGACCCGGCCGAACTGGGCGAGATGCGGCTCTACGTGGACATGGCCCGCCGCCTCGGCCTTCTGCACAGCCAGATGTGCCAGGGCGCCATCCAGCGGGTCGAGTTGCACTTCCGCGGCGACGCCGCCAAGAGACCGACGCGGCTCATCACCGCCGCCTTCGCGGCCGGCCTCTTGGAGAGCCGACTCGACCAGAACGTCAACATCGTCAACGCCCGCCTGCTGGCCGCCGAGCGCGGCATCGAGATCGTCGAACAAAGCAGCTCGCAAACGGGCGATTTCTCCACCCTCGTCCGCGCCGACGTGCAGACCGACAAGAAGACCTACACGGCGGCGGGCACGTTCTTCGGCAACCAGTTTTTGCGGCTGGTGCAGCTGGGCCAGTTCCACCTCGACGCCTACATGGACGGCGTGATGCTGATCTTCACGCACCAGGACGTGCCGGGCCTGATCGGCTTCATCGGCACGATCTTCGGCAAAAATCAGGTGAACATCGCCCAGATGACGGTGGGCCGCAAGGCGCCGGGCGGCGAGGCCATCGCCGTGCTCAACCTCGACGGGACGCCACCCGAAGACGCGCTGAAGGAGGTACGCGCCCACCCGTCGATCAGCAGCGTCAGCGTGGTCAAGCTGCCGCCGGCCGGCCAGACGCCGCCGTGGTTCGGATGAAAAAGATCTCACGCAAAGGCGCAAAGGCGCAAAGGGGCAAAGAAGAAGAATGCTCATTCCTTTGCCTCTTTGCGCCTTTGCGTCTTTGCGTGAGATGAATGGACTTGCCTTCTATTGAGGCGTCCCATGCGGTTCGCCGGCCCACGCACCCTGCCGTTTCTGTTGCTGTTCGTCGGGATCGTATGGGCGGGGTCGTCCCTGCCTTCCACCGACCGCGAACCGCTATCGGGCGCGGAGGTCTACCGCCGCACACTCCGCGGCGTCGCCTGGGTCCATTCGCCCGACACCGGCAAGGGGACCGGCTGGATACTCGACCGCTCGCGCCGTCTTCTCGTCACCTGCGCCCATGTCGTCGGCGATAATACTACTGTGGATGTCATCTTTCCGGTGCGCGAGGGCGGCGCCGTCGTCGCCGACCGCGGCTACTACTTCGAGCACATGCCGGACCTGCGAAAGAGTGGCGCGGCGGTGCGCGGCCGCGTGCTGAAGCGCGACCCCGCCGTGGACCTGGCCCTCGTCGAGTTGGAATCGCTGCCGGACGGCGCGGAGGCGCTGCGTCTGTCCGAGGACGCCGCCCGCCCCGGCGACCGCGTCCACGTCGTCGGCTGCCGTTACGACGTCGATTCGCTGTGGGCCTATTCCGGCGGCGAAGTGCGCCAGGTCGAGACGCTGAAAGACGGCTATTTCAGCGGCGGCAAGGAGCTTGGAAAGGGTGCCCGCGTCGTGGCCGCGCAGGCGCCGATCAACGAGGGCGACAGCGGCGGCCCGCTGGTCAACGATCGCGGCGAGGTGGTCGGCGTCGCGGCGGCGGTGGCCTGGGAAGAGCACGGCGCCGGCCTGTTCATCGACGTTTCGGAGGTGCGCAAGCTGGCGAACCTGCCGCCGGCCGCCCCGTTGTCGTCGCCCCCGGATCGGTCCCGGCCGCGCGACGTGTACCGTCGAGGACTGCGTTCGCTGACGCTCATCCGCACGGAAGGCGACCAACGCGCGTCGGGATGTCTGCTGGACCGGGCGCATCGACTGGTGCTGACCACGGCGGAGGCGGTGGGCAAACGCGAGATGGTGGACGTGCTCTTTCCCGCCTACCGCAACGGACAGGTGGTGTCCGAGGCGGCCGCCTACCGCGATGAGCCATCTCTATTGAAGGAAAAGGGCGTGCTGACGCGCGGCACGGTGCTGGCGACGGATCCGCGACGCAACCTCGCCCTGCTGGAAGTGGAGTCCGTGCCCGCGGACGCCGAAGAAGCGCGGTTCGCCGGGGGGCCGGCGGCGCCCGGTGATTCGCTGCACATCCTCGGCAACCCCAACCGGATGGACGTACTCTGGGTTTACACGGCCGGCAGCGTGCGCCAGCTGGGCCATGCCAACCTCGGGCAGACGACGGAAGGCCCCGACCCGGCGGTGCTGGTGGTGCAGGCGCCGCTGACGGAGGGCGAAGGCGGCGGCCCGCTGCTGGACGACCGGGCGGAGTTGGTCGGCGTCGTCTCCGGCAAGACGGGGCCGCAACAGGAAGTGGCGTTCTGCCTGACGGTCGACGAAGTGCGATCCTTTATGGATGAAAGCCGCCTGCGCTGGGGGCCGGCGAGCGCGGCGGCACTGGTGCGACGCGGCATGGTGTTCACGAAGGCGCGGCAATACGTCCGGGCCGTCACCGACTTCGACGCGGCCCTGCGGCTGGACCCGAATTACGCCCCCGCCTGGGCCGAACGGGGCCATGCCTATTACCTCCGGGGCGACGACGATACGGCGATCCACGACTGCGGCCGCGCGATCGAGCTGGACCCAAAGGCGAGCGCGGCCTATTGCTGGCGGGCGGCGGCCTTGAGCCGTCGGGGCGACCAACGCAAGGCCGTCGCCGACTGCGACGCCGCGCTGGCGGCGGACCCGCAAAGCGCCCTGGCCCACGCCGTCCGCGGCAACGCCTACCGCCTGCTGGGCGACCCGGACAAGGCACGGGCCGACTGCGACGACGCGGTGTGGCTGGATCGCCAATCGCCGTGGGCCTACCTCTATCGCGGAGAGGTTTATGCTCAGAGCGGCGACCCGGAAAAGGCGATCGCGGACTATACGCGGGCGTTGCAGTTCGACGAATACCTGTCGGACGCCTACCGCGGTCGCGGCGACGCCGAATGGGTCAAGAGCGACGTGGCGGCGGCCCTGGCCGATTACGACCGGGCGCTAGCGCTGGACCCCAAGGACGCGGCCTCGCTCTACGGGCGCGGTCGCGCCCTGGTGGAACGGGGCCATCACGAGGCGGCGCTGGCCGCCTTCACCGAGGCGGTGCGGCTGGAGCCGGCGCGGGCGTCCGACGTGCTGGCGGCGGTGGAGCGCCGGGCCGACGCGGAACCGCCGGCGGACTGGTGCGAGTTGTGCCGGAGGGCGCTGGAGGCGTTGCGGCCGCTGTTCAAGGATAAACCGGAGGTTCAAAAGGCGCTTGACGCCGGGCTGACCGCGGCGGAGGGCGAAAGGGACGTGGGTAGGCGGGCGGCGAAGCTGCGGGCGGCGCTCGCCGAGCTTCGCGGCAAGCTGCAAGCGGCGGGTGAGCCGGGCAGGTAAATCCGCGGCCGGGGAAGGCCGCGGCGTCACGGCCCGGTTTCGTCCGTCTTCGCCGGCCGGAAGACTACGCGGCACTTGAGGCGTTTGACTCGGGCCAAATCGGCGACCGACAGCGGAACGTCCCGTTTGTAGGTGAGCATCGGCGCGAAGTTCCGCCTGGGGAAATAAAAGGCGTAGCAGAAGGGCGTCACGACCACCCCTTCCTGGCCCCGCACCAGCAGCCAGTGGGGGGCGGTCAGCGAACTTTCCGCCTCGCCGTATTCGAGCGGAAACTCCTCTTCCGCCACGGCCTCGCCCTGGTCGTCTTGTAAGGAGACGAGTACGACCATCTCCCCTTCCGCGCCGGCGAAGCTCTTGGCGCGGTCGCAGTCCAGCACATAATAACTCCACCGCCCCCGCGCGGCCAGCGGGTCGCGGGACGTAAAGACCCAAAAGACCCATTGCTTGTCGCCTTTCAGGGGCACGTGGAGCAGACGGTCCCGGCCCGTGAAATCGAAAAGGGACGGCTGTCTGGACACGCTCACTTTGTCGAGTATCCGGACCAATTTTTTGTTAAAAGCGTTGTACGCCGCCCCGTCGGGCCGGACGGTCACCCGGATCGCCAGCGAGGAAGTCGCGTCGTTGTAATCGTCGGCCTTCGGCTATGCCGTAAACGACACGTTCGATGAAGGCGACGGCCAAATCGCCTACGACCTTCATCCCGACAGCCTGTTCCTCCGCCGCCTCGGCCGGGAAACGCCGCCCGTGGAGCATTATCAGATCTTCTATGGACAATTCCTGGACTGGACGCAGGCGTTCGAGGCGCGGCTGGCGTTCGCGGAGGCGAAGTCGTTTGCGAAGGAAGCCGTCGCCGACTTCGTGCCTTTCCCGCGGGCGCGGGATTGGTTGACACGGCAGGTCGAAACGGCGCCGCTGCCGGAAACAGTCGCGCACGGCGACCTCATCGTCTCGGCCCGCAGCGCCGTCTTGCCCGGCGCGTCCAGGACCACGGCCCTGCCCTTGCAACACGAGGCCTTCCGCTACGACCCCGACCTGATCCGCCGGGTGACGGCCGCGATCCTGGAAAGGCGATTCGCCAGGAGCGTACGGCCACTGTCTGCCGCATCTTTTGGTTAGATGTCTTAACCCTCGCCGCCGGGCGCCGCCCCGCGATGGTAGACGGCAAACAACCGCCCCGCGAGCTGCTGGATGTACGTTCGCCCCTTGGGGCTGCTCTCCAACAGGCCGACCAGCCGACCCGGAAGGCGGCTCGCCCCGAGGTACGCGCCGGACAGCGCCCCGGCCATCGCGGCCAGCGTGTCGGTATCTCCGCCGAGAAAGATGACGTTGCCGATCGTGGCCTCGAACGACTCTGGAGTCAGGGCGAAGCTGGCGATGGCCGTCGGGACCGAGTGCAACGCCTCGATCCGATTGCCCAGCCCGGCGAGGCCGTCGGGACAATTCACCTGCTCCGCGGCCTCGATCTTGGCCCGATATTCCGCCGACTCGCACGCGGCGAGCAAGCCGACGAAGAAGGCCGGGCGGTCGAACCGCTCCATGCCCGAGGCGAGGGCCACCGCCAGCGCCAGTAACTGCGCCCCCTCAATGCCCAGGGGGTGAACGTGGGTCGGCAGGGCCGACAGGCGGGCCTGCTCCCACAGCCGTTTACGGTCGTCGCGGAAGGCCAACCCGACCGGCGCGACTCGCATGGCCGCACCGTTCCCGAACGACCCGCCGGGGAAGTGCCGCTCGGCCACCTGCCGGTAGTCTTGACCGTCCTCCATCGCGTCCAAAACGGCCCGCGCTCCGCGGCCGTAGCCGCGCGACGGGAGATAGTTGGCGACGAACGCCCGGCACAACACCTCCTCGACGATCTCGCCCCGCTCGACGAGCGCCTCGGCGACGCCGATGGCCATCTGGGTGTCGTCGGTGTACCAAATTTCTTCCTGGGGATAGGCGATCAGGCTTCCGGCGGTCGGGAACCGTGCGCGGATGGCGTCGGCCGACTGCGCCTCGAATTTCCCGCCGAGCGCATCCCCCACGGCAAGGCCGAACAAACAGCCCTCGAAGCGATCCTTCAGAGTGACGCCGGTGATCCCCATGCGGGCGCCCTCCGCCGCTTGGAAACGGACTCTTATCGCGGCTTGCTCAGCCGCTCGCGGACCAGTTCCGGCAAATACTTGACCGGCAACGTGCCGTTGTCCAGCACCGCCTCATGAAAACGGCCGAGGTCGAAGGCGTCGCCCCGTTCGCGCTCGATCTGCTGTCGCAGCCGGTAAAAAGCCGTCCGGCCCACGAAGTAGGTCGAGAGCTGACAGGAACTCTGCTTGGCGCGGACCACCTTGGCCACGGCCTCCCCGTCCGACTGGAACGCCCGTCGCGTCAGCAGGGCCATCGCCTGCTCGTCGGTCCAGCCGTCGCAGTGCATGTGGTGGTCGAGGATGGCGTTGGCCACGGCCCGCAGATACCACTTCAGCTGGTTCAGACGCAGCACCGGGTCGCCCTTGCCGTACCCCTGGTCGAGCATCATCTGCTCGGTGTAGACCGCCCAGCCCTCCGCGAAGACGCCGGAAAACAACACCCGCCGGATCAGCGACGGACAGCGGTTGGAATACTCCAGCTGAACGTAATGACCCGGATACGCCTCATGGATCGTGAGTATTTGGATCATGTAACTATTGTATTCTTCGAGGTAGCTTTCGACGCGGCGGGCGTCCCAGTCGCGCGGCGGCGGGCTGACGGCGTAGAAGCTGGCGGCGCCGGGGTCGAGGGCGGGGGCCTGGTTCAAGTAGGCGCCGGCGTTGCCGCGCTGGAACTCCGGCATCTCGATCACCTGGCAGCGGTCGGGTTCGGGCAGACACAGAATGTCGTTGTCGGCGATGAACGTCTTGATGCGGTCCACCGTGGCGCGGGCGTCGCGCACCAGATCGTCCGGCTTGCCGTGCCGCTGGTTGAAGTGGGCCAGCACCCGGCGGATGGTTTCCCGCCGGCCGTCCGCGTCGTCCGGCGGCAGCGGCTTTTTCGGGCAGGCCTCCGCCCAGAGTTGGCGGGCGATGACGTACATGTCGCGCTCGACGCGCTCGAACTCCCTGTCCGCCTCGGCCAGCACCTCATCGGCCGTCAGGCCGGCGTCCAGCTCCAGCTCCAGCTTGCGGGCGAATTTCTCCTTGCCGAGTCGCCAATCGCCGTTCGCCTTGGGCAGAAGCTCGTCCTCCAGGAACCGTTGGTAGTCCTCCAGGGCGTCCACCACCTTGGCCGCCGCCGCGTGGACCTCGGGGCCGCGGGCCGCCTCGCCGGCCAGGTCGAAGAAGCCCGTCTTGTAAAAGGCGATGGCGCCGCGGTTCTGGCGCACGGCCGTCTCCGTCGTCACCCGCGGCGGGTCGTGCAAGGTCGCCTTGGCGACGGCGATCACCTTGGGGATGAGCGCCATGCGGGCCACGGCGTTGCAGACGTTTTTCTCTTTGGGCAGCGTGGATTGCGTGAGAAGGGCATAAACGCTATCGGTGATGTATTCGTTATAGGCTCGCGGGTCTTGCTCGAAGGGATGGGTGTTCTCGGCCAGCCAGACGGAGCGCGTCAGGTCGTGTCGGAAGATGTCGAAGTCGAGCCGGCCGGCGCGGGAGAGCTTTTCGGCGTCGATTTTCTTCGGCAGGTCGGCGAGGACGCCGCGCCAGCGTTCCAGGTCGGCGGCGCGGCCTTGCGGCGACACGTCGTCCAGTCGGTCGTCGAAGCGGTGGTCGCCGAGGCGCGTGGCGTCGAGGGGGCGGTGGTGAAATTCTTCTTCGAGATAGGCCTTGAAAAAGGCGGTGAGCCTTTCGTCCTCGGAATCGGCGGCGCGGGCCGCCCTGGCCAGAAAGACGCCCAGAATGAGGAGGGTCAAAAGGCCGCAGACAGGCGCGCGGGTCATGAAGCGTCTCCGGGGTGTTTGTGGGGTCCGGCGGGCGTCGTCACTTGCCGCGTTGCTTGTCCCACCAGGCCTGCCACTTCGGGGCCGACGGGCCGAGGTCGTCGCCGCCGCTGATCTTCACCAACGACTGATGCGCCGCGTCGGCCACGTCCGCGTCGGGGTCGCCGAGAAGGGCGATCAGGTCGCCCGCCAGGCTCGGGAATTTGGCCGCCGACCGCGCCGCCGATTGGCGAACGTCGGCGTTGCCGTCCGTGAGCTTCTTCTGCACGAACTCGATGCCCTGGCGCGTCAGGTGCTTGTCCATCAGGTCGAGGCTCAACGCCCGGACCTCCGTGTTGCCGCCGTCGGCCGCCGCGACCAGCCCCTTGAGCACGTCCGGCCCTTTCCGTTGTCCCAGTTCCGTCAGCACCTGTTTCAGCCGAGGACCGCGTTCGCCGCCGGCCGCGGCCACGAGTTCCGAGGTCGTCATCTTGCGCGGCGGCTTCGGCCCTCGCGCTTCCAGCCGGGCCAGGGCGTTGCGGCGCAACATGCACATCACGCGCAAGTCTTGCAGGACGTTCATGTGTTGCGACCGCTCGACGCCGGCTGCGATGTTGTCGTGGGCGAAGTCGAGCAGGTCCTGGTCGTCGGACGCCATCAGCATCGTCTTGAGCTTCTTGGCGATGACCAGCGTGGGGCAACTCTGTTCCATGACGGCGGCGCGGTTGAGGCCGCGGATCAGCGGGAAAATCGCTTCCGGCCCCAGGTTCGTGAAGTCTTGCAGGGCCGTCTTGCCTTCTTCGCCCTTCAACTGGCCGGTGTCGAACAGCATGAAGCGGTCGATCACCTTGTCCAGATGGTCCTCTTCGTCCGAGGTCAGCTGCGGCAAACTCGGGGCCAGCGGGTTCGGCTTGCGCGGCGCGTCGTCGGCCGCGGCCGGGTCGGCGGACAGCAGGGCGGCGAGCACGACGGTCAGAAAGGTTGGCGTCATCGGAGACTCCACGAGCACTCTGGCGAGCGGGGGGCGTCAGCCCCATAGGCATCAAGTTAGGGAAAAGCGGAGGGACCTCCTTTGTTAGCATGGGGTTGACCAAAACACCTTGCTAACGGGAAGGAGTCCCCTCCGTGATCCGTACTGTAACACTGTGTGCGGCCGCCTTGCAAACCCTTTTGTTCGCCAAGGCCGAGGAGGTGGCCCGAGCCGTGGGCCTGGTGCGACGTCGACGCCGTCTCGGTGGGGCGCAATGGGTGCGGACGCTCGTGTTCGGCTGGATGCGCCAGCCCGACGCCACCCCGGAGGACCTGGCCGACGAGGCGGCCCGGCTCGGGGCGGCCATCACGCCGCGGGGGCTGGGGGGCCGGGCGGCGACGCGCAAGGTGCGTCGGCTGCGTCGGCTGCTTTCGGAGTTGGTCGAGGCCTTGGACGATCGCGCGGCGTTGGAGGCCGTGCCGCGGAGAATTCGGGAGGAATTGCATCGCCTTTGCCCCCACAACCGGCGTAAGAAGAAGCCGGGGACCATCGAGCTACTTAACGAACCGTGGCGAGCGAGGTTAGGCGTAAGTTGATGCCTATGGGGCGTCAGCCCCCCGCTCGCCGGCGCACAACTTGAGGCGCCTCTCCCGGATTGCTACGATGAACGCACCTCTCCCGGAACCGTGACAAGGGGTCTGCCCATGAACGTGGACAACGCGGCGCCGCCGGTCGCCCTGGTCGGCGCCGGCCCCGGCAACCCCGGTCTGCTCACCCTCCGGGCCGTCGAGTGTCTGGCGCGGGCCGATCTCGTTCTCTACGACCGGCTTGTACCCGATGGTCTGCTGGAGTACGCGGCGGAGACGGCGGAACTGGTCTGCGTGGATGAGGTCCCCGGCTGTCATCCCGAGCGCGTGCCCGGCATCCATCACCACATGATCGCCCCGCCCGCGCCGGCCGGCGCGTGGTGAGGCTCAAGGGCGGCGACCCGTTCGTCTTCGGCCGCGGCGGCGAGGAGGCGGAAGCGCTGGCCGAGGCCGGCGTGGATTACGAGATCGTGCCGGGCGTGACGGCGGCCCTCGGGGCGGCGGCCTACGCCGGGCTGCCGTTGACCCACCGCAAGTACGCCAGCGCCGTCGCCTTCGTCACCGGACATGAAAGGCCGGGCAAGGCGGAAGGGAGGGGCGGGGTTGCCCCGCCCCTCGACTGGACGGCCCTGGCCCGCTTCCCCGGAACACTCGTCGTCTACATGGGCGTCGCCCGGCTGCCGCACGTCGTCGGCAACCTGATCGCCAACGGCATGGCGCCGGACACGCCGGCGGCGGCGGTGCAGTGGGCAACGACCGGCCGCCAGCGCTCCGTCGATGCGCCGCTGTCGGGACTGGCGGAGGCGGTCGAGGGGGCGGGGCTGAAGGCGCCGGCCCTGCTCGTGATCGGCGCCACGGCGGCGCTGCGGCCGCAGCTGGCGTGGTTCGAGAAACGGCCGCTGTTCGGCAAGCGCGTGTTGGTGACGCGGCCGCGCCGTCAGGCCGGCGACATGGCCCGGCGGCTGGAACAGCTGGGGGCCGTCGTCGCGGTGATGCCGACGGTCGAGGTGAAGGAGTTGACCGACTTCGCCGCGGTCGATCGGGCGCTGGCGGACTTGGCCCGCTATCAATGGCTGGTCTTCACCAGCGCTAACGGCGTCCACCATTTCATCCGCCGGCTGCGGCAGACCGGCCGCGATCTGCGGGTGCTGGGGTCGGTGCGGCTGGCGGTGATCGGCCCGGCGACGGCCGACGCCCTGCGGGCGTATCACCTGGAGCCGGACGTGATTCCGCCGGAGTACCGCTCCGAAAGCCTGGCCGCCGCCCTCAAGGAGCGCGTCGCCGGGCAGCGCGTCCTATTGGCGCGGGCCGACCGCGGCCGCGACCTGTTGCGCGAAGAGCTGTCCCGCGTGGCGGAGGTCGAACAGGTGGCCGTCTACTCGCAGGTGGACGCCGTGGAGATCGACCTGGAATTGCTGGAACAGATCAACCAGGGGCAGATCGACTACATCACGTTGACCAGCTCGAAGATCGCCGAGGCGCTGATCCGGATGCTCAGTCCGGCGGCGCGGCGGCGCATCCGGACGGGCGACATGCGGCTGGTGAGCATCAGTCCAGTGACGAGCGCGGCCATCCGTAAACTCGATCTACCCGTGGCGGCGGAGGCGGCGGAGTACACGACGGCGAAGGTGGTGGAGGCGCTGACGGCGCTGGCGAAAGGGTCTTGACCAGCCCGAAGCGCGAGCGAGGGTTTTGACCGAACCCCTCGCTCGCGCTTCGGGCTGGTAGGTAGGTGTGTTCACCGCAGATCGCGCATGGCGTCAAAGGCAAGATAGAAGACCAGGCCGCAGGCCAGGATGCTGGCGACGTCGACGAAGTAACTGGCGCCGCCGAAGGGGATGCCGAGGACCATGTCGAGCAGGAACAGCAGCAGGAGTACGCCGGCGACTCCCATGGAGCCCCAGCACATCCATTTTTCCATGAACAGCCCTTTCAGCGCCAGCATAAGCCCCGACCCGGCGTGGATGTGAACGCCCGCTGTCAATTTCAATTGCACCATTCTAGGACTTCGCACACAAGCCGCCAGCGCCCCGCCACGCGGAAATTCCGCCCGCCGACGCCGGACGCTCCGGCGCGACCCGCATAGTCCACATGAGTCCTATAAGACCCATAGGATCTATGAAAAAAGGCCGCGACCGCAAGGAGACGCTTGAATGTCAAGCGCCCCTTGCGGTCGCGGCTCCGATAAACCGTCGCGCGTCTCAGGCCGTTTCGGCGGCCTCGACGCGGCCGTGCTGGCGCGGCGTCAGCGGCCGACGGGTGTCGTCGGGGTCGCTTTGGAAGCGCCAGAAGCGGAACAGCTGCGGGTCGAAGAGGTCAAAGATGTACCAGGCCAGCTGCTCTTCGTGGACAAACGGGACGAGGGTCTGGCCGTGGATCGGATCGAGGGGCTGTATGTCCAAGGCCTCCAGTTCGGCGGCGGCCTGGGCGGCGTTGTCCTCGGCACGACGGGCGGCGTTGTCGGACTCCTGCATGGCGATGAGCGCGTCGCGGTCGGGCCGGCCGGGACGGGCGTCGATCTGACGCGCCCGGCGGCGACAGGCCGACGCTTCCAGGGTATGTTCGCGGAGCGAGCGTAAGATGGAGGTAAGGTATGGGGCCGCGGATCGGGCCTGGGTGAGGGTCCAGACCTGGATGGTCCGGCTCCGCTTCTTGGCTCCCTTGGAGTTGCGCTTCATTGGGTGATCTCCTGCCAAATGTTAGCGCGGACGGGCCGCCCGCGGCTGGTCTATTCGACAGAGGGTTCCCGGTTCGGACGAGGTTCGCGGTGGACCCCTTCCCACCCGGCCCTCCGGCTCGTTCTTTCGGGGCGCTCCCGCTGGAACTCCCCCCTACAATTATTGTAGGTCCGGCTGCCGGCCGGCGCGCGTCGGCGGGACGGGAAATTTGAGGAAATCGCTCCCGTGGGGAGAAAAAACCTTTTCCTCTTGCCCAAGCTCCGACGTTTGGGGCGAGCGGCGCGGCGTCAGCCCGCCGGTTTAGCATAGCGCCTCGGAACGGATCCTAAACCGGCGGGCTGACGCCGCGCCGCTCGCCGCCATCCCTTAACCTCAACCAGGAAAGCCAGGCGACTCATGTTTCGTTCCTGGAGACTGGGGACCGCTTTCGGCATCCCTCTTTATCTCCATCCGACTTTCCTGCTGTTGCCGGCCCTCGTCCTGTTCGGCGAGACCGGCGCCGGCTGGTTCAACGCCCTTCTGATGACCGCCCTGGTCGGCGTGGTGTTCGGCTGCGTGTTGCTGCACGAACTCGGCCACGCCCTGACGGCCTGGGCCTTCGGCATTCCGACGCGCGACATCACCCTCTACCCGATCGGCGGCGTCGCCCGTCTCGAACGGATGTCGGAACGTCCGATCGAGGAAATGCTCATAGCCGTCGCGGGGCCGGCGGTCAATCTCGTCATTGGCTGCCTGCTGTTGCCCGTCCTCGCCTTCCCCCTCTTCGCCGACGCCGGCGCCGTCGTGTTCCACGCCGGCGACGGTTTGGGCGTGACGGCCGTCAAGTTCGCGTTCCTGCTGATGGTGTCCAACGGCTGTTTGATGCTGTTCAACCTGCTGCCGGCCTTTCCCAGCGACGGCGGTCGCATTTTCCGCGCCCTGTTGTCGCTGGTGTTCAGCCGGGTGCGGGCCACGGAGATCGCCGCGGCCGTCGGCGTCGGCATGGCCGTGCTGATCGGACTGCTGGTCTTTGTGACATACAACCCGCTGATCCTGCTGGTGGCCCTGTTCCTCATCTACGCCGGCCGGCAGGAAGTGCTGTACGTCCGCCGTCAGGCGGAACAGGCCCGGTGGGCCGTCCCGGAAGAGGCGTCGGACGGTTACGACCTGCCTCCCGCGCCCGACTTCTCCGGCTTCCGCTGGGACCGGCATTATCAGGTCTGGGTGCTGTGGCGCAACGGCCGGCCGATCGAGGTGTACCAGGGCGGCGCGGAATAACCGCCGTGTCCCGTCGAGAAGGAAGGCGCGACAGGCCGGGGGCGGCCCTCCCGGCCTTTTCCGTGCCGTTTTCCCACGACGGGAAGCCGATAGAAACGGCAGGGTCGGGCGAGCGGGGGGCGTAAGCCCCCTGATTTAGCATATGATCGCCGACAGCGCGAAGAATCAGGGGGCTTACGCCCCCCGCTCGCCCGGCGTGGGGAGGAACCCGATGGCGACCGTTTCCACACCCGCAACCGGCTTCACCGCCGCCCTGGTGCGCCGCGTCGGCGATTCGTTCGCCGAGTTCGGCGACCTCAGCGCCTTCGGCGGCGAGATGATCGCCGCCTCGTTCCGCCGGCCGGCCCCCGGCGCCCTGACGCCGATCCTTTATTCCATCGGCGTGCGCAGCATTCCGGTGGTGGCCGTGACCGGCCTGTTCATCGGCATGGTGATGGCCGTGCAGTCCTACGCCGAGTTCCACGCCATGGGCATGGCCACGCGGCTCGGCTCCATTATCAACATGTCGGTGGTGCGCGAACTCGGCCCGGTGCTGGCGGCCACGATGCTGGCCGGCCGCGTCGGCGGCGCGATGGCCGCCGAGCTGGCCACCATGCGCATCACCGAACAGATCGACGCCATGGCCTGTCTGGGGACCAACCCGATCCACCGGCTGGCGGCGCCGCGCCTCATGGCGTGCGTCCTGCTGATCCCGCTGCTGACGATCATCGCCAACTTCATGGGCGTGATGGGCGGCGCCCTGGTTTGTACGCAGGTGTACAATATCGACGCCCATTTCTACTGGCAGAACTCGCAGGGCTTCGTGGACCTGTGGGACGTGACGGTGGGGTTAATCAAGCCGATGTTCTTCGGCGGCGCCATTGCCATCATCAGCTGCCATCGCGGCTTCCACGGCGACGCCGGCGCCGAGGGGGTCGGCCGGGCGGCGACGCGGGCCTTCGTGTCGTCGTTCATCGCCATCCTGGCCCTGGACTTCTTCCTGGCGCTGTTCCTCAACAACCTGCACGACTTCCTCTGGCCCGCGGGCAAGGGGTTGCTGTGAACGGAGGGCGGCCATGCCCGAACCGACGCCGACGCCCGCCGACGCCCCGCCGCTGATTTCGCTGCAACAGGCGTCGATGCACTTCGGCGGCCAGCGGGTGTTGCACGCCGTCGATCTGGACGTGCGTCGCGGCCAGACGCTGGCGGTTATCGGCGAAAGCGGCTGCGGAAAGACGGTTTTACTCAAGCTCATCATCGGCCTGTTGCGTCCGACGGTCGGCCGGGCGCTGTTCGACGGCAGGATGTTGGCCGACCTGCCGGAGCGCGAGTTGACGAAGCAGCGGCGGCGGTTCGGCTTCCTGTTCCAGGGGGCGGCGCTGTTCGACAGCCTGACGGTGTACGACAACGTCGCCTTCGGGCTGCACGCCCAGGGCGGCCGGCCGGAGGCGGAGGTGCGCGAGGTCGTGCGGCAGCGGTTACAGGAAGTCGGCCTGCCGGCTTCGGTGACGACGAAGAAGCCGGCCGAGCTAAGCGGCGGCATGAAGAAGCGCGTCGGCCTGGCGCGGGCGTTGGCGCTCGACCCGGAGGTCATGCTCTACGACGAGCCGACCACCGGACTCGACCCGATCATGACGGACGTGATCAACGGGCTGATCCTCCAGACGCGGCAGCGGCGGCCGGTGACGAGCGTGGTGGTGACGCACGAGATGAAAACGGTCTTCAAGGTCGCGGATCGCGTGGTCATGCTCTACCCGCTGTCGCGGCTGACGCCGGGCGAGAACCAGATGATTTTCGACGGCGCGCCGGAGGCGCTGCGTCAGCACACGGACGAGCGGGTGCGGCAGTTCGTCGAGGGCGAGGCGCGGGACCGGCTTGAGGAATTGGCGCAAGCGACGGGATAAGAATCGTGGCGCGTGGCGCGTGGCGCGTGGCGCGAGAAGACAGGTTCGGTTATCCTTCTTCTCGCGCCACGCGCCACGCGCCACGCGCCACGACTGATGAGGAGTGGCGGTCATGCAACGGCGATGGATGCGCATCGGCATCGGCGTCTTCGTGGCCCTGGCGCTGGTGCTGCTGGGGACGCTGATCGTGCTGTTCAACAGCCTGCCGCGCATGTTCAAGGCCACCAACGTCTACACGGCCCGCTTCGACGACGCCACCGGCCTCAGCCCCGGCGCGCCCGTCCGGCGCTCCGGCGTGCCGATCGGCGTCGTCGGCGACATGGCGCTGGACGACCAGACCGGGGCCGTCAACGTCCGCCTGGAGTTGGACGCGCCACACCTCATCCGCAAGGACGAGCAGGTGACGCTGGTGTCCAGCCTCCTCGGCGGCGACGCGGCCGTCGATCTCGTGCCCGTGCCGCCGCCGGAGGGCCAGGCGCCCGACCGCTCGCCGCTGCCGCCGGGCACGGTGCTCGTTGGCGTCCGGCCCACCGGCGTCAGCCAGCTCATCAGCCGCGCCTCCGAGGTGGTGCCGACCACGCAGGAAACGCTCAACGACATCCGTAAGTCGATGCAGCGGATCGAGAAGATGACGCCGCTGGTGGAAGACACGTTCCGCGAATACCGCGACCTCGGCCGCGCCCTCAACAATTCCGTGCCCGACCTGCGCCGCACCAACGACGACGTGGACAAGTTGGTGCGCGCGGCGCAAGACGCCGTGCCGCGGGTGACGGCCGACGCCGACCAGATCACCCGCGACGCCGACGACGCGGCCGCCGCCTCCCGCGCCATCCAGAAGGTCGCCGAGCGCACCGACCTGCTGCTGCGCCAGAACCAGGACAAGATCACGCAGGCCATCAGCAACTTGAACGATGTTTTATCGCGCACATCCTCCCTCCTGAGCGAGGAGAACGTGCGCAACGCGACCAGCATCCTCCGCAACACCCAGACGGCCAGCCAGTCGTTCCCGAGCATCGCCCGCAACACCGACGAGACGATGAAGGAGGCCCGCGAAGCCCTCCAGCGCTTCAACGCCACGCTGGTCCGCACCGACGACCTCATTCAGAACTTGCAGAAGATCACCAAGCCGCTGGCCGACCGCGGCGACCCCATCGCCCGCAACCTGGACGAGAGCCTGGCCAAGCTCAACCGCACGCTGACCGACGTGGGCGCGCTGACGCAGGCGGTCGGCCAGAGCGACGGCACGCTCAACAAGCTGCTGACCGACCCGTCGCTGTACAACCACCTGGACGACGCGGCCTGTCAGGCGGCCAAGGCGGCGCCGCAGCTGAACCTCATTCTGAAGGACCTGGAGACGTTCGCCGACAAACTGGCCCGTCACCCGGAGCTGATCGGCATCGGCGGCACCGTCCGGCCGAGCATGGGGCTGAAGGACCCGCCGTCGCCGCCGCCGGGCCTCATCATCCCGCCGCAGCATCCGTGAGAGATTGGGGGCTTGGAACCCTTTGCCAGCCGAGGAACCGATTCTCATTCGCAACGAGAAGGCCGGGGCGGCGTCCGCCTAACCCCTCCCCCGGGTTCATGAGTACGTTCACCTTGGGAGGAGCGTCGGCAATTCCCCTTGCCAACTTGAGCCGCCATCCGCTATACGCCTCCCGATTCTCACCCTCTTTCCCTCGGCCCTCGACCTGGGGTGTGCGTGCGGATGGCGGAACGGGGACGACGCCTGGCCTTCGCGCTGCTGGCGGCCTGCCTGACGGGCCTGGCCGGCTGCGCCGCCGTCACGCGCACCGCCTCCGCCCCGCCGGCCGCCGATAGCGCCCCCGTCCCCCCGCCCCGCGCCGTCCACCGGTTCTCCGCCTTCGACCCCTGGGCCGCCCGCGTCGAGGTGCGGCCCGCCGACCTCGTTTTGCCGCTCCGCTCGGAACACGTCCTTATCGCCACCGTCGTCGATACGGAAGGTCGGCCGCTGGCCGGCCGGCGCGTCGAGTGGACGCTGGAAGGGGCCGGCGCCCTCGTCGAGGTGAACGCGGGCGGCCGGCTGTTTTTCCGCGGCGCCAAGGTCGATGAGCGCTACGCCGTCAGCTACACCGAACAATTGGAGCACACCGTCAACCGCCGCAACCCCGCCGACGAGTTCACCGTCGGCCGCGGCCAAAGTTGGTGCGTCGTCAGCTCCGCCGAGGAGGGCGATTCGCACGTCACCGTCTTCGCCCCGGAAGTCGCCAACGCCGAAGCCGGCCGCGTCGTCGTCACGCGCCACTGGACCGACGCCGACTGGACGCCGCCGCCGCCGGTGGCCGGGCCGCCAGGGACGCAACAGTTCCTCAGCGCCAACGTGTTCCACCGCGGCGACCGCCAGCCGCTGGCCGGCTACTCCGTGCGCTACCGCATCCTCGACGGGCCGCCGGCCCTGTTCCTGCCGTCGCAGACCACCGAAACCACCGTCGTCACCAACACCACCGGCGTCGCCCCGGTCGTCGTGGCGCAGACGTCCCCGCAGCCGGGGCGCAACCGCATCGGCGTCGAGGTGCTGCGCCAGGGCGGCGTGTTCCTCGCCGGCGGCGAGACGCACGCCGACTGGCAGGGGGCGGACGTGTCGCTGTCGGCGCTGATGCCGGCGACGATCACGGTCGGCCAGGAGGCGCCCTGCAACCTCGTCATCGACAACGCCGGCGCCGCCGACGCCAAACTGCTGACCGTCCGCACGACGATCCCCGACGGCTGCAAGGTCCTCCGCTCCGACCCGCCGGCCTTTCAACAGGGCAACGATCTGGTCTGGACGCTGGCGGCGGTGGCCGCGCACGGTCGGCGCACGCTCCAGGTCGTGTATCAGCCGGCCCAGGCGGGTACGGTGACGGCGAAGGCCAGTCTGACCACGGCGGACGGCCGGCGCGACGACCGGACGGCGGTCTGCGGCGTGACGCCGCCGCGCGTGGCCAGCCTGAAGGTGTGGCCGGGCGGGCCGGCGACGGGCACGGTGGGGAACAAGGTCGTGTATCAGGTAAACGTGCGCAACGTGGGCTTGGCGCCGGCGACGAACGTGGTGCTCAAGGCGGACCTCGACGGGCTGGAATACGCCCCCGGCCAGTCGCACGCCGAAACGAAGGTGGGCACGCTGGCGGCCGGCGAAACGCGGACGCTGACGCTGCCGGTGACGGCCAAGAAGGCGGGGGCCGCCGACGCCAGGCTGACGGTCCAGGCGGACGGCGACCTGGCCGCGTCGGCCGACCAGCCGCTGAAAGTCCAGGACCCGCGCCTGACGCTGCAACTGACCGCCCCGCCGCACGGCTACGTCGGCCAGCCGGCCGTATGGACTTTGGATGTCCATAATAACGGGGATACGCCGTTGAGTCAGGTGCTTGTCAGCGATCTGCTTCCTCCCGAACTGGCGTTCGTCGCCGCGTCGGACGGCGGCCGCTTGCAGGGGAATGAGGTGGTGTGGACGGTCGGCGACCTGGCCGTCAACGCAGGCAAACGGCTGCAACTGACCACGGCTTCCGCAAGGCCGACGCCGAACGCGGCGAACAGTGCCCGGGCATCGGGGCGCGTCGTCGGCGACGCGGCGGAGGTGCGGCTGCAGGCCGACGCCTCGCTGGCGGTGCTGGGGCTGCCGGCCTACAAGATGACGGTGGAAGACCACGACGACCCGATCGAGGTCGGCGGCCGGACGGCGTACCGCATTCAGGTGAAGAACACCGGCTCGCTGCCCGGCGACCGCGTCGGGGTGACGGCGACGGTCCCGCCGCAGCTGCGGGCGGTGACCGCTTCGGGTCCGGCGACGTACCGGGTCGAGGGCGGCCGGGTGACGTTCACGCCGCTGGAGACGCTGCCGCCGGGACAGACGGCGACGTACATCGTGGAGGTGGAGGCGGTGCAGGCGGGCGAGGCGCGATTCCGGGCGGAGCTGACCACGGGCGCGATGAGCAATCCCGTGGTCAAGGAAGAGAGCACGAACGTGCGGTGACCAATTGGGCGAAGGCAGGCTGGACTATCCTTGGGACGCGGCGGCCGGGCGAATTACGGAACCGATTTCGCCGAAAAACGCCGCTAGAATTATGTATAGGGCGCAGTCGTCGCATATGGTAAGCTCCAGGGCAGGTGCAAAGGGCAAAAATGGGCGTAAGCGTCAAGCTCGCTACCACTGGAATCGCGTGGCGGCGAAAGGAATGGCCATGAGAATCGACCGGTTGGAGCTGCGGAACTTCAAGAAGTTCGCCGCCTTCGACTTACGCCTGCATCACCAATTGACCTTACTGATAGGTGATAACGGCGCTGGCAAGACGAGCCTGCTGGACGCGCTTGCGGTAGCTCTCGGAGTTTGGCTGATTGAGCCGCCTGATTCCACCTTGCTAAACAGTCGCCGAGGGATCTTGCCATCGGAGATACGGCTTGAGGGCGCCCAGACAGGCGACCGCGTACAGTTTCGCGAGGCAGGCGGGGGCGTGTCGATAAGGGCAACCGGGCAAATTGAAGACCGCGACAATCTGGTGTGGGAGCACCAGATCAAGCCGGGCAGGAAAAAAGCCAGCAACGCGGGAGCCAGGGCAGCGCTAGAGGTGGTCGCAGCGGCATATGAGCGAGCGAACGCAGATGAACGGGTGCTTCTCCCGGTGATCGCCTACTACGGCGCGGGCCGGGCATGGCTGCCTCATCACGAGCGGCCGAAGTCGCGGAGCGCTGCAAATGGACGTGCCCGTCGATGGGCGGCGTTCTACGACTGCCTGAATGAACGCATTCGGATTGCCGATCTAGGCGACTGGTTCCATCGCGAAGCCCTTGCGGCTGTGAACCGCGGCGGCAGGTTTCGTGCAGGATATGAGGTGGTTCGCACAGCGGTCCTGCGATGCGTTCCCGGTGCTGACGGGATGTGGTTTGACGGCGACCGCAGTGAGATTGTGCTGTCAATCCACGGCCACGCTCAGCCGTTCAGCAATTTAAGCGCCGGGCAGCGCATGATGCTAGCGCTTGTGGCAGATATCGCCATCAAGGCGGTAACACAGAATAACTATCTGGTTCCCGATGATGGGCCCGTCCCAGCAGCCGGGACGTTGCCTGACGTGCTGGCTCAAACACCGGGCGTGGTGCTGATCGACGAGCTTGACGTGCATCTGCACCCGAGTTGGCAACGCCGGGTCGCGAGCGATCTCAAATCGGCCTTCCCGAGAATCCAGTTCGTATGCACGTCGCACTCGGCTCAGGTGATCGGAGAGGTCGCCCCGGAAGAAATCCGCGTGCTTGACGAACCGGCCGACGGCCGAGCGCCCGATCAATCGTATGGGCTGGACTCGAACGCGATCTTGGAAGATGTCATGGGGGCCGAATCGAGAACCCCGCCGGGTGTAAAGGCTATTGATGCCGTCGAAGCGGCGTTGGAAGAAGGCGATCTTGATGCGGCTCGCGAACGACTCGAAGTGTTGAAGCGGCTCCAGCACGGGACTACCCGAGACACGGCGCGGCTCGAAGCCACAATCAACAACCTTGAGGTTCTCACTGATGAGGACAATTAATCAGCAGCCCGAGCCAGCAGCGTATGCAGAGTGGCGCGCCGCATCGCAAGCCGACATCAACTACGGTTATGATCTCATACCGGGAGAATTACGCGGCCAGGTGAAAGCCGTCCTCGTCGCCGAGCAGCGAGGGATTTGCGCCTACACTGGTATCGGAATTAACATAGACCGCTCTCACATCGAGCATTTGATTCCCCAGGCACATTGCGTTCAAGGAGAAGGGGATGTTGCATATAGCAACATGGTGGCCTGCTATCCGGGTCCTGACGGTGCTTATGTTCCGTTCGGTGCTGTTTTCAAGGCGAACTGGCCGCCCCCTGCGGAGCAACACCTTTTCGCGTCTCCTCGCTCGGCGGGTTGCGAGGCCCGTTTCAGATTTAGCATTCGTGGCATAATCTCTGTGGCAGCGGCTGACGAAGCGGCGAGAGTAACCGTCGAGCGACTCGGACTGGGTAATAAGCGCCTTGAGGGACTTCGTAAGGAGGCAATAAACGCAACACTACAGTGGCATGGCAAGGATTGGCCTCTGCTTGACTTGCCGTCGGCGCGGAAGCGATTGGGCGGCTTGGAAGAGGCCGAAAATGCAGGGGGAAGGCTGGAGCCGTTTTGCTTCGCGCTAAAACAAGCGCTCCGCACGCATATCAGTCGGCTTGAATACATCCGGGAATCGAAGAGAGGCGGCAGAGGGTAGGTACCAGTCGCCCCTCACGTCCGGCGCCCCGTCCACTTCGCCTGTAATCCTCGCCAAATAATGGCGGTCAGTAAGCATGAAATCGGTTCATGAATTCCACGATTGACTGCCCCGGCTCGCGGCCGCGCCACCGGCGTCTTCCACGGCGCCCACCGCATAACGGTCGCCCATTTTCTCCCGCCTGGCATACCTCAGAACCGTTTCGGCTTGGGGGCGAACGGAGGTGGTGAGGCAAGGCCCAGTGGCGCCCCGAACCCGTACCCACCAGTCGATTGTGCCAGACAAGGAGCCGGGGGTAAGGACCGGCCCGCCGGCCGCCGACACGCCCGCCGCCCTTTTGCGCGTGGGAAATAGACACTCGCATGACGCCATTTCCTTTCGTGGCGGACCCATCCTCTTGCCCGACCGCGTGCTCGCCGCCGGTTTCCTCAGGGTCGAAAGGGACCGCATCACCGCCGTCGCTGCCTCCACTGATGCCGACGGACGGCGCCGAGATCATCGACCTCCACGGCGCCTATCTCGTCCCCGGCTTCGTGGACCCGCACGTCCACGGCGGCGCCGGGGCCGACTTCATGGACGGCACGGAAGACGCCTTCCGCCTCGTCTGCCGCGCCCACGCCCGTCACGGCTCGACCGGTCTTCTCCCCACGACAACCGTCGCCCGCCACGACCGACACCTGACGTTCCTCGACCCATGCCGCCGCGTGAAGGCCGACCGCCGCGACGGCAAGGCCCGCGTCACTCGAAGGAGTTCTTGTTCCGGCATTGAGGCGCTGAGGGGTCCGCGACCGTGAAGGGGGCGGGGCGAGTTCCGGACTCGCCCCGCCCCCTTCACGGTCGCGGACCCGAAAGACTCCCTCCCTTTCGGCAATTCCCTCCCGATTCATTTGACCGCACATCAATTCCTGTCCTAAAGTTTTGTGGTCCGGGGCGAACCCGCCCCCCACTTTCTCACGGAGCAGCCTGTGACGCCCGCCGTTCAAGGTGAGGCGGATCGGCGTGGTCTTGACGCCAGCCGATCCGCTTTGGAGTTTATTCACGGCTTGCTCGGCCGCGGGCCGGCCGACGGCCCGGGCCTGGACGGCCTCCTGAGCGGCATGGCCGCCGCCTTCGCCGCTTCGGGGGCCGGGCTTGCCGCCGCGGGCACGGGAAAAGTGCTGGCGCGCCGCCCGACGGGCGACAACGCCTTGCCTTGGGAGGATGACGCGGAACTGACCGAGCGCGTGCTGCGGGCGCCGGCGCCGTTGTCGGTCCCGCGGCGAAACGGCGGCGGCGTCCTTGTGACGGCGATCCAGCCGCCTTCGCGTCCCGGATGGCTGCTCTGGGTGGAAACGGAAGACGGCCGCGCCTGGAACGCCGCGGAGGGCGCCGCACTGGCGCTGGCCGGCCACGCGCTGGGCGGTTTACTGCAAGGCGCGGGGCCGAAGCCGCACTGGGCCGAACAGCTGGGGCGCGCCGAACGGCAAAAAGACCTGGAGACGGCGGCGCGGGTGTCCGCCCGCCTCGCCCACGACTTCGGCAATATCCTCACCGGCATCGTCGGCTTTTGCGATCTCAGTTTGGCGCTCAAGCTCCCGGCGGATTCGCAACTCAGCCGCTACCTCCGCGAACTCCAGCGCTGCGCCCAGAACGGCGCCCAACTCACGCAACTGCTCCGACTGTTCTCCCGTCGGCAGGCGGGGGGCGTCCAGCCTTGCGAGCTGCCGACCGTGATCGCCGAAGAGGCGGCGCGGGCGACGACCGCCGGCGGCGAGTTCACCGCCCGCGCGGCGGTCGCCGAGGGTCTGCCGCCGGTCGCGGTGGACGCCGGGCAGCTGCGTCAGGTCCTCGCGGCGCTGCTGGAAAACGCCCGCGACGCCGTGCAGGGCGCCGGGACCGCCTCCGTCTCCGCCCGGTCGGTCGAACTCACGGCGGACGACTGCCTCGACCTTTACGGCGACGCCCGGCCGGGGCCGCACGTCGAGATCGCCGTGGCCGATTCCGGGCCGGGCCTGCCGCCCGAGGTGGCGCGGGGTCTGTTCTCTGAGCCGTTTTTCACCGCCAAGCCCCGTCGCCGCGGCTTCGGCCTCGCCGTCTCCTACGGCATCCTGCACGCCCACCACGGCGGCCTCTGCCTGAAACCGGGGCCGACCGGCGGGACCGTCGCCGCCATCTACTTGCCGTGCGCCGGCCCGGCGCGGCCGGCGCCGGTCGTGGCGGCCGGCCAGCCGGCCCGCGGCGAGCGGGTGCTCGTCGTCGATGACGACGCCATGATTCTGCGGTTCGTCTGCGCCACGCTGGAACAGGCCGGCTATCGCGTGCAGGCGGCGGCCGGCGCCGAGGAGGCCCTGGCCCATTACACGGCCGCCGCGTCGGATCGTTTTCGGCTGGTGCTCGCGGACGTGTTCATGCCCAAGGTGACGGGCGTGGAGTTGGCGCGGCGGCTGTTGGTCCGCGACCCCGGCGTGCGCCTTTTGTTCATGAGTGGAAAGCTGACCCGCGATTTCGACGGCCCCGACTTCGCCGGCCACGGCTTCGAGTTTCTTTCTAAGCCCTTCCGCACGGAAGGGCTGTTGCGGGCCGTGCGCGGGGCCATCGACCGCGCGGCCCCGTCCGGCGCCCGGCCGACGGCGGGGGCCGGCGCGGTTCGGCCTTCTCTTTCCCTGTGACGGGGTGCCATACTTTCGCGGCCCCTCTCCCCATGAAAACACCATCGGGACCACCGCGAAAGCATGATGCCGCCCCAGACCGCATCATGCTTTCGCGGTGGTCGGGATGGTTCCCTCATACTGACAGCAGCCGCGAAAGCATGGCACCCAAAGCAACGTTTCGCGGCGTTCCAACGATTCAACGAGGAGTTTCGCGTGGGTAGTTTCCAGCTGAGCAACGGCGTCGGTTCCCTGGCGGACGCGGTCCATCCATCGGCCCAGGCCGCGGAGGGCCGGCGCCCGCTGCCGGACATCGGCGGTCTCTACCGCGCCGGCGAGGTGCGCGTCCTCATCCTGGACGACGACCCGTCGGTCTGCAACCTGATGCACGCCGCCCTGGCGCCGAACGGGTTCAAGATCGACATTGTGTCCGACCCGGCGGAGATGGAGGTCGTCCTCCACGGCGCCCCGTATCACGTCATCATTCTTGACTACGTAATCCCCGGCCTGGAGTCGGCGCGGATGCTCGACTGGCTCCGCGAGTACCAGCCCGACGCCAGCGTCATCGTGGTGACGGCCTACCCGTCGATGGACAGCGCGCTGAGCTGCCTGCGGGCGCGCACCTACGACTACCTGACTAAGCCGTTCCAGATCGCGCAGCTGCAACGCACCGTGGTGCGCTGCCTGGAAAGCAAGGGGCTGCTGCGCATCTCGGAATCGGCCCTGCGCGAGTCGCTCGGCGCCGCCATCCGCGAACGCCGCAAAACGCTGGGCCTGACGTTGGCCGCGATGGCACAGCGCACCGGAGTTTCGCTCGGTTATTTGTCGCAGATCGAGTTGGGCAAGAACTCCGCCTCGATCGAGACGCTGTACCGCATCTCGCTCGGCCTGGGCATGAGGATGAGCGAATTGTTCCAGACGGTGCAGCCGTCGCCTTGAGTCCTTACTTCCTCCCCTCTCCCCCACTTCGGGGGAGAGGGGTCGGGGGTGAGGGGGCATGGCCTCGGAAAGCTCCACCCCTCACCCCCGGCCCCTCTCCCCGGAGTACCGGGGAGAGGGGAGTAAAACAAAGAAGCCCGCGGTCCCGAAAGACCGCGGGCTTACAAAAGGCGACCCTCCGGCGAGGAGCCTCTCCTTGTCGGTTCGCTTCTCCATGTTCCGACGCCGGCCGGCGCCGCGTTATTCAACGGCGAACCCAAGAAAAGGAGGATGCCCCATGCAGGAACGGCAAAAGATCGGCGAAATCCTCGTTCATTTGAAGGTGCTGACCGGGTTCGACGTGGATCGCGTGCTGGAGGCGATGCAGCGACGGCGGCGGCGACAAAAATTCGGACAGACGGCCCGCGACATGGGCCTTCTGGACGAGGAACACATTCTCGCCGCCCTGGCCGTGCAGATGAACTTGACCCCCGACATCGACCGATTCAGCCTGGGACAGGTCCTCGAATTTCTGCAAACCGCCGAGGCGGAGACCTGAAAGGCGCCCGACTCGGCGGCCCGCCGTCTTCCTTTTTCCTCAATCCCCGGAAGCATCGTCCGGCGGGTTCTCGGCTGGCGCCTCGGCGTCGGCGCCGCCGTCCGGCGACGCCCACACCGACAGGGCGCCGTTGTCGTAGAGCATGTGCCAGACGGCGGCGCCGTGGCGGACCTGCGTGAAGACCCGCACGCTGCCGTCCAGCCCGATGAACAATTCGCCGTGCTCGGGCGGAACCAGGGCCGCGAATTCCTTCAGCACGTCCACGCACGACATCGGCGTTCCGCCGTCTTTGGCACAGCCCACCTCATCCAGATCGGCCGCTTTCACGAACGGCTTGGCGACGCCTTTGAGGACGTCGGCCGGGGGCTCCTGTTCCTCGTCGCCGGCGGCCGCCAGCTGCACGGGAGCCGAAGTCTCCGGGTACAGGTCGTCCAGCACGGCGGGCACTTGCGGATCGACGGACGGCAGACACGGCCGGAGGGACTCGGAATCCGACGGCGGCGACGCTTCCGGCCGAAATGGGGCGACGCGCTCGGTCGTAATCTGTAGCATCTCGTCTTTGACGACGAAGTTCAGATGCGCCGGTTTCAGGATCAGGTGCAGCGCCGACTTGAGCGATACCATTTCAAGCTTGATCGTGATAGGCGTGTCCAAGCTGATTTCATCGGCGTCGAGGGCGTCCTTGTCCACGTAGATATTCACCCCTTGCGCGGCTCGAATGTCGTCGATCACCTGGCCCAACGGGACTTCGTTGAAATTCATCGTGACCGGCCGCGACAGCCTCCGCTCAAGTGTTTCCTTCGCGGGCGGTTCGGACTGTTCCTCGGCCGACTCGTCGCCCCGCGGCGGAGCGCAGTAGGAACAGGCGAAGACTTCCGCCGACGCCTCCTGGATCTTCTCGTCGAGCCAGACGTTGGGACAGAGGTCGTGGGCCTGTTCGAGGCAGTCCAGCGCCTCACACACCCGGCCGGCGCGGCCGAGTTCCCGCGCGTCCCGCAACAGTTCGTGCGCCTGACGCAGCATTTCCAGGTTGTCCAGTACGTCGTGTGACAGGTCGATGTCGGCGGACAAGACCGCGTGGCGGTCGGGATCGCACTGCTGCTGGCGCATCCAGGGGCAGACCGATGGCGTGGAATCGTCCGGCTTGGCGGCTTGGCGTGGGAACAACTGCTGAGAAGATTGGCGTTCCTCGTGGGAAGCCAAGGCGACTGCCATCTCCAACGTGATATACTTCACGGCACCCGCAGGTGCCACATCGTTGTTCACGCCGACGCTGATGATGGGACTGCCGGTGTTCATCTCATCCCAGACGGACGTGTGGAAAAGCGCCAGGAAGGCCGCCTGCGGCGCGTCGTCCTGATCGAAATCGACGTATTCCTCGGTCGGTGTCAAGGCGAGCAGCGGATCGACGCCGAACAGCAGGCATGACGCCATAATCCGCCGAACCGACGGCCGCACGCGGAAAAACAACGAAGGTTCCGGCACCGGCGCGGCGGCCGGCGGGAACAGGTCCGGTTGCGTCGGCCGGCCCACTTCCGCGGGGGCGGGCGTCTCCGGCGCCAGTACGTCATTCCGCGTCAGCGGCAGGTCGGGCGGTTTGGCCGTTACGCGATCCGCCAACAGGGCGGCCACGATCAGCGCGGCGGTCAGCAGACGACGAGACATCAACGGATCCCTCCGTCCCGGAAATGGAATCGCCGGCCGGGCCGGCGCAAAGTCGCATGTCAGATCAACACGACAGATTTTGTCCGTCAAGAGACGTGTCGGGGCGGTCAACCGGGATAGACGCGACCCTTCCAGGCCGCGGGCCGTCCCAGCAGCGACCGCAGCAGCCCATACCACTGAAGGGCCGTGAGGACGGCAACGCCGAGTGGATGCGGCGCGGCACCCAGCGGCGACTGCCGGAAGCGACGGATACCCGCAAGCCGCGGGAAATACAAGAGGACAACGGCCGGCAGCGCGACCAGCGCCGCCCAAGGCCACAGCGGCGCCGCGGCCAGCAGCACGACGGGCAGCACCTGTCCGCCCAGCAGAAACAGAGTAAACGGGACGATGCGGGCGGGGTGGGCCATGCCTTCCGTGGCGTTCTTGGCGAGGCCGCGCCAGAGTTCGCCGGCGCCGTGGTACATGCGACAGCAGGCCACGTCAGTGGCGTCGAACAGGTCGGTGGCGAAACCGGCGCGGCGGAAGGCGGCCGGCAGCGTGAGGCCGTCGTGCAGCGACGCGCGGATCACGGCATGACCGCCCATTTTCTCGTAAGCCTCACGGCGCGCCAGAAATAGCTGACCGCAGCCGGCCGCTCGCGCACGTCGGTGAACCGTCCCTGGGCCGTGAACGCCCCTTCGCCGCACCCGGAGGTTCTGCCGGCTGCGGCCGAAGCGGTGGTTCCCGTCCCGAAGCCGAACTCGCCCGCGGACGTGGGCCGGCCGCAACAGGCCGTCGTGCCGGCCGCGTATCAATCGCCCGAGATCGAAATATCCGTCTCGGTCCCGGAGCCGAACCCGGAGGAGCAGCCATGAAATCGTGTCGCTTCCTCGCGTTGCACCTTTTGTGCGCCATGATGTGCGGCCGGGTGCGGGCGGCCGAACAGGGGTGGCGCTGGTGGTGGCATCCCGAACCGTGCCCCCCTTCGGCGTTTACGCCGACAAGCGCCGCCGACGAGGGTTACCGAAAGCCGCCCGCGATATGGAGCGTCTCGCCGGTGATCCAATCGGACTCGCCCGACGCCAGGAAGACGGCCGCCGGCCCGATGTCCTGGGGCTGACCGATCCGGCCCAGCGGCGTTTGCGCCTCGACCTGCCTGCGAAAATCGCTGTCGGCGATCCCGGCCGCATGCACGCCCTCGGTCTCGACCATGCCGGGGTTGATCGCGTTGACGCGGATGTGGCGCGGCCCCAACTCCTTGGCGAGCGAACGCGTCACGGCGTCCACGGCCGCCTTGGTCGCGCTGTAGACGGCGGTGGTGGGCGCGGCCGCCGTGGCGGCCACCGAGCTGATGTTGATGATGCTGCCGCCGACCTCGCCGAAGTGCGTGACCGCCTCCTGGGTGGTGAGGAGCAGACCCAGCACGTTCAGGTCGAACAATTTGTGGAAGTGTTCCGCGGTGATCGACTCCAGCGGCGCGAACTCGTAGACGCCGGCGTTGTTGACCAGGACGTCGAGCCGGCCGAACGCTTTCTTCGTCTCGGCGAACAGGCGCCGGATGTCCGCCTGCCTGGACACGTCGGCCTGGACGGCGACCGCCCGGCCGCCTTCGCCCGTGATCTCGGCGACGACACGGTCGGCGCCTTCCTTGCTGGAGGCGTAGTTGACGACGACGGCCGCGCCCTCGGCCGCCAGGTGCTTCGCGATGGAGGCGCCGATGCCCTTGGACGCGCCGGTGACGACGGCGACTTTGCCCGTGAGTCGTTGAGACATGGCTTTGCTCCTAGGAATGGATCGATCCTTCCGAACCGGGAGACTTTTTATGCCCCGTCTTCCTAGCCGTCTCATGCGTGGTCTCATTCCCACGAAGCCGAAGGGCCGTCCCCGCGAATTTGACGCCGGTCGCGCCCTGGACCGCGCGCTGGGAATTTTCTGGCGCAAAGGTTTCCAGGGGGCGTCGCTCGCCGACCTGACCCAAGCCATGGGCGTCAACCGCCCGAGCCTTTACGCCGCCTTCGGCAGCAAGGAAGGCCTGTTCCGCAAGGCGCTCGACCGCTACGCCGAGGGTCCGGCGGCCTATGTGCGCGAAGCCCTGAACGAGCCGACGGCCCGCGCCGTGGCCGAACGGCTGCTGGGCGGGGCCGTCGATCTGCTGACCCACCCACGGAACCCGCGGGGGTGTCTCATGGTGCAGGGCGCGTTGGCGTGCGGAGACGCCGCCGAATCCGTTCGGCGGGAGCTGGTCGCGCGCCGCGCGGCGGGCGAGGCCGGGGTGCGCCAGCGCTTCGAGCGCGCCCTGGCGGACGGCGATCTGCCGGCCGATTCGGACCCCGCCGATCTCGCTCGCTACGTGGCGACGGTCCTTCGGGGAATGGCGGTCCAGGCCGCGGGCGGGGCGACCCGCGAGGACCTGCGCCGGGTCATGGAAATCGCGTTACGCGCTTGGCCCGAGTGAAACAAGAAGCCGAGACAAGCCGGGCGTTTTCCGTGCGCCTGGTCGCTACGCCTTGAGAAACGCGAGCAGGTCCGCGTTGACCTCGTCCTTCCGGGTCGAGCACATGCCATGCGGCCCGCCCTTGTAGACCTTCAGTTGCGCGTTCTTGATCAGTTTGGAGGAGAGCAGGGCCGAGGCACCGATGGGCACGATCTGGTCGTCGTCGCCATGAAGGATCAGGGTCGGCACGTCGAATCTTTTCAGATCTTCGGTGAAGTCCGTCTCGGAGAAGGCCTTGATGCAGTCGATGACGCCCCTGAAGCCGGCCAGCATCCCTTGCAGCCAGAACGAGTCGCGCAGGCCTTGCGAGACCTTGGCGCCCGGCCTGTTGGCCCCGTAGAACGGCGCACTCAGATCCTTGAAGAACTGCGAGCGGTCGGCGAGGACGCCGGCGCGGATCTGGTCGAACGCCTCCATCGGTAAGCCGCCGGGATTGGCGGCGGTCTTCAGCATCAGCGGCGGCACCGCGCCGATCAGCACGGCCTTCGCCACCCGTTTCGTGCCGTGGCGGCCGATGTAGCGGGCGACCTCGCCGCCGCCCGTGGAATGGCCGACGTGGACCGCGTCCGTCAGGTCGAGCGTCTCGACCAGCGCCGCGAGGTCGTCGGCGTAGGTGTCCATTTCGTTGCCGTTCCAGGGCTGGCTCGACCGGCCGTGGCCGCGGCGGTCGTGGGCGACGCAGCGGTATCCGTGGGCGCCCAGAAAGACCATCTGGTCTTCAAAGGCGTCCGCGCTCAGCGGCCAGCCGTGGCTGAAGACGACGGGCTGTCCGGCGCCCCAGTCCTTGTAGTAAATCTGCGTGCCGTCCTTCGTCGTGATCGTGCTCATCGTGGTCTCCTTGAATAACCGGGGGTCCTCGGGAAGTGGCGCCCGGGAGGGTCTGGAACACTCGGTTCCCCTTATTGGATGAACGACATCCTCCTTTCGACGGCGTTCGCTGGCGCACCCGGCAGCTCTGTTTATCAATTGGGCCGCTTCCGCCCTCACTTCACCTCCGCCACTTCCACCTTGATCTTGCCGATGACGCGCGCCACCGCCGTCAGCGCCGCCGGCGACTGCGTGTCGCCCCAGCCGTAGTCGGCGATCTTGAGGTGGTCGGCGCCGACGCCGCCCTCGCCCCACACCGCGTCGATGGCCATCCACCGGCCGCCGACGAACACTTCCGTCCACATGTGGAACGCCAGGATCGGCCCCTTTTCCGGATCTTTATCATAGACCAACCCCAGCGCCGTCCGCGCCGGCAGTCCGGCCGCCCGGCAGAGCGCCGCCGTCAGCATGGCGTACTGCCGGCAGTCGCCGCGCAGGTCCGCCGCCGTCCTGCTGGCCGGCACGTATTCCACGTCGGTGCTGACCTTCATGTGCTCATGCACCCACTTCTCGATGCGTTGCGCCTTGCGCCACGGGTCGGTTTCGTCGCCAACCGCCTCCGCCGCGATGGCCTTGACCTTGGCGCTGGCGCTGTCGAGGAAGTAGCTGCTCTTGAGAAACTCCTCGCCCGGCTCGTCGGCGTTCTCCACCGCCTTCGGCTGACGCAACGCCTTGACGTGCAGATCGAACGTCTCATCCTTCACGTTCGTCGCCTTCTGGCGGTCGTCCTGGGCGAACGCGGAGGCCGGGTCGTCGTCGCCCTTGAGCGTGATGTGATACACCACTTCCTTCGCCTCTCGCGGGTGGGGAATGACCCGGTCGAGCGGGATGAGGTTGTTCAGCAGCAGGTCGGGCATCAGGGCCGGGGCGGCGCCTTCCTCCTCGGCCACGGCTTGCGTCGTGCGATAGGAGATGAAACGGCCGAGGCCCGGTATGGCCATCTCGCGGCGCACGACCTCCATGTCCTTGTCCAGCCAGACCGTCATCGGCGGCAGTTCCTGCGGCCGGCCGTCGACCTTCACCTTGTCGGCCGCGAACTCCACGCGCAGCAGCTTCTCCTTGACGCGGCTGGCCCTGGCGTCCGGCGCCTCGCCCTTGACCTCCAGCACGTCCACTTCTTCCGGGTCCTTGACCGTCACCCGCATGGTGACCACGACCTGGAACGACGGCTCATAAGTGAGGTAGGAAAAATGGTCGCCCGGCTTGACCTTCTTCTCTTGCAAGAGCCGGTCCTGCCGCGCCTGGCCGATGACCGAATCGTCCCACGGCGTTTTGCGCACCTCATCGCCGGCCGACGACCGGATGACGAGCTGGCCGTCCTCGACGCGGCCGGTCTGCGTGACCTTGCCGGCGCCGCCGTACATCGTCAGCGACTCGGCCGCCACCTTGCCGTCGGGCGTTTCCTCGTCGCCGCTCTCGACGCGCAGCGTCAGCACCTTGCCCTCGCGCTTGACGCCGAGCCGCATGGCCTGGGTGTCGGCGAGGAGTTTCTTGCCGTCGTGCTCGATCTCGCGGACGGTGGTGTGGAAGTAGCCGGCCTTGGCGCTTTCGATGTAGACGGCCTCCCAGGTTTCCTTGACCGGCTTGGCGGGGGCCGCGATCGGCTCGGCATGCAGCGCGGAAACGAACAGGAGGAGGGCGCCGATCCAGGGGACGTATCGTTTCATGTTGAATCCTCGTGATGGAAAGCTGCGATACGCAACGCTGAAATCGACCTGCGTTCCGTATCAACCTGTCCCGAATTGTAGGAGGAATCCTACGGGGGCGACCTCCATTCTGGACCAAACTTCACGATTTCCCATCCAAACGGGGCTGCCACATACGCTTCCAAGTCCTCACCCTCTCCCAAGAAAACGACGTCTCCTAACTTGCTCGGATATTGGTCATCTAGGCGGGTAATACTCTCACTATCCAGTACAAGAAACTCGTGATATTCGTCAGGGAAAACAGCCCCTCGCATGTCCACAAGAGAGCGGGGACGCCAACTCCCATGCCCCCTAAGCTGATTCGGACGATACACGACTGCTTTCATGTTCCTCCTGTAGTTCGTATCAGGACGCCATTTCGCAGCGCGTGACGGAAGGACGTTTGAGGTTCACGGACAAGTAGGGCAAGGCGCGATCTATTCCACCTCTTCTCGCCTGCTCATTGAAACGACTCGCTGAGTTTCCGGATCAGTTTCTCGGGAAGGGCGACGGCCTCGCCGACGAATCGCTCGACCGCTGCGGGCCTCTTGTCGCCGAGCCTTTCCACCGCCTTCCCGATCTCCCGAATGGTCTCCATGCCGGGAACGGGCATGGACCGGATCTCGGCGGCGTTGACTTGCGTGTTCCCACTGACGGCCCGGAAATACCGATCGACGAGCGCCGAGTTGAGCAGCGCCGCGACGCCCAGCGCCTCTTCCTTGGCGAGTTCGCCACCCGGCCGGTAGATGTAATTCAGATGGTTCTCCAGCCCCACGAACGGCGAATACGAGTCCTCACTTTCCACGACGCCGGCCACCAGCCGCCTCCGCTCCTCCTTGGACGTAAACCGCTTGAGCAGAACGTAGCGTTTCGCCGGGAGAAGAAGCCGGATCGATTCCTTACTGACGAGGATGTGCGCCGGCTTGCCGTTCTTCGCCGGGAAGTGGGCCGCGAAGGGGCGAACGTTATGCATCCACAGCAGCGGGGCCGTGTCGCCCGATCGTTCGCGCCGAAGGAAAGCGCGGGAGCGGAACGTCACGACCGGGCCTGTCGAGATTTGGAAGGGCAGTTCTCGGAAGCGCCGGGAGAAGCCGTCCACGGCATCGACGATTTCTAGTTCGAGTGGGCTAACCGCCACTCGAACTAGATGGTCCCCTGAGGAGTTCTCGACCACCTTGGCGTAGGGCAGGGCGTGTCGGCCTAGATCGCGGAAGTCCCGCCCCGCGCTGGAGGTGATTACCACGTCCTTCGGCCCGCCCCCCTTTTCGGCCGACAGAATCACGTTCTCTTGAAGAACGTCGTCCTCCTGAAAGGCTTCGGTTCGTGACTCAAAAACGTGGATGTGCCGTGCCGTCATCCGATCGAAGAACCACTTACGGAACCGCTTGAAGTACGGCCCGTTGAAGTAACTCCGGGGGGTGACGGCGATCATTTCGCCCCCGTCCCGGAGGAGGCCGGCGGCCGCGGCCATGAAGAGAACGTAGACGTTCGGTTGGCCGTGAACGACATGCGCCATGGCCCGTGCGGCTTGGGAGTCCTTCCGCAGCTTGGAGTAGGGCGGGTTCATAATCACCAGGTCGAAGGACGGAGCGGCCCCTGCCGCGAAAAGAGGTGGCCGGGCGTTTTCCAGCACGAAATCTTCCGTCCGTATGGTAAATTCCATCTCGTGCCCGGCGCCCTTCAGGGCTTCCCGACACGCTTCCATCGTTCCCCGAAGACGCGCTTCGAGGTGCGGGTCGTTCTCCCACAACTCCAAAACAAGGCGATGGCGGACGTTCCGCTGTTGCAGGACCCTCTGGCACACGGCGGCGGAGAGCGTGCCGACCCCGGCGCCTGGGTCCAGGATGCACATCGGCCGCGACGTGGTTAGCGTGAACATCTCGGCCATGAAGCCCGCTATGGCCGGCGACGTTCCGAAATGGCCGCGCTCCTTCCTGGCGTCTGGCAGCGTGGACGCGTCGAATTGCCGCTGTTGTTCGGCCGCAAGCCGGGTCAAGTTTTCCATCATCGGTTCCGCGCCTGGCATCCGCCCCGTTCTTCCGCCATTGGACACGCCACGCCTTCCCCATCTTATCAGCCGGCCCGGTTCGGGCGAGAACGGGGCGCGCCGGCGTCCATTTCTGATGGATCACGCCGGACGCGGCCCGGCGGTCTGTATTGACCTTGCGCCGCAAGGTTCCTTAGATTGACAGGATGGCAAAAGCGATGCGCGAGAGCGGAACCGTGCTGGAGGCGCCGCCCGGCGGCGAGGGGCCGATGACGACCGACACCGAAAAGAAGGACGACACCGACACCACGCCCGAGTGGCTCGTCAACCTCTGGGAGAAGGTGAGCGACGGCGTCACCACCTTCCTCGACGGCGCCGCCAAGTTCCTCACCAACATGGTCGGCTCCAGCAACGAGCGCTACGTCCGCCAGCTCGGCTACGTCCGGCCCAACAAGGCCGGCGCCCAGCATAGCGTCGTGCCCGGCTCGCTGCTCGCGCAAATCAACTCGCATGAAGAGAAGATGCGCGGCCTGACCGACGAGCAGTTGGGGGCGCTGACGCCGGAGTACCGTCAGCGGCTGGCCAACGGCGCGACGCTCGAAGACTTGCTGCCGGAGGCGTTCGCCGCCTGCCGCGAGGCCGCTTTCCGCACCAAGAACATGCGCCATTTCGACGTGCAGATGCTCGGCGGCGTCGTGCTGCACCGCGGCAACATCGCCGAAATGGTCACCGGCGAAGGCAAGACCCTCGTCGCCACGCTGCCGGCCTACCTCAACGCCCTGCAACAAAAGGGCGTTCACATCGTCACGGTCAACGACTACCTGGCCCGCCGCGACTGCGAGTGGATGACGCCGATCTACAAGATCCTCGGGGTCACGGCCGGCTTCATCCAGAGCGAAATGGACCCCGTCGCCCGCCGCAAGGCCTACGACTGCGACATCACCTACGGCACCAACAGCGAGTTCGGCTTCGACTACCTGCGCGACAACATGAAGCCGGCCCGCTGGGGCGACGCCGAGTTCGACCCCCACTACCACCAGTGCCAGAAGGCGCTCAACTTCGCCATCATCGACGAGGTGGACAACATCCTCATCGACGAGGCGCGCACGCCGCTCATCATCAGCGGCCAGGCCTTCAGCGACCTCCGCCGCTACACCAAGGCCAACGACATCGCCGTGCAACTGACCGACCTCCAGAAGGGCGCCGCCGACAAGTATTACGAGATCAAGGAGAAGGAACACACCTGCCATCTGACCGACGAGGGCGTCCGCAAGGCCGAGGAGTTGGCCGGCGTCGAAAGCTTCTACACGGCCGGCAACATGGAGTGGCCGCACCTCATCGACAACGCCCTCAAGGCGCATCATCTCTACAAAAAGGATAAAAAATACGCGGTGATGCGCCACCCGGAGACGGGCGAACTGAGCATCATCATCATCGACGAGTTCACCGGCCGGCTCATGATCGGCCGGCAGTGGTCCGACGGCCTGCACCAGGCGGTCGAGGCCAAGCACGCCCGCGACGGCGTGAAGATCAAGGAGGAGACGCAGACGCTGGCGACGGTCACGCTGCAAAACTTCTTCAAGCTCTACCAGAAGCTGGCGGGCATGACCGGCACGGCCCAGACCGAGGCCGACGAATTTTGGAAGATTTACACGCTCGAAGTCATCTCCATTCCGACCAACAAGCCGCTGGTGCGCGTCAACCACCCGGACATGATCTACCGCACCGAGAAGGAGAAGTGGAAGGCGGCCCTGGAGGAGGTCGTGGAGGTCCACAAGGAGGGCCGGCCGATCCTGATCGGCACGACGGACGTGGACAAGTCGCTGAAGCTGAGCGACCTGCTCAAGCGCCGCGGCGTCAAGCACGAACTCTTGAACGCCCTACCGGAGCACGCGGCCCGCGAGTCGGAGATCGTGGCCCAGGCCGGCCGCATCGGCAGCGTGACCATCGCCACCAACATGGCCGGCCGCGGCACCGACATCATCCTCGGCGGCAACCCGGAGACGATGGCCTGGTCGATGCTCAAGGGCAAGTACGCCTCGCTCCTGGACGTGCCGGAGGCGGAATGGAAGGCGCTGGTCAGCGACATCGACCAGAAGGAGAAGATGAAGGAGGAGGGCCGCAAGGTGGTCGAGATGGGCGGCCTGCACATCGTCGGCACCGAGCGGCACGATTCGCGGCGCATCGACAACCAGCTCCGCGGCCGCGCCGGCCGACAGGGCGATCCCGGTTCCAGCCGGTTTTACCTGTCGCTGGAAGACGACCTGATGCGCATCTTCGCCCCCGAATGGGTGGGCCGACTCCTGACCATGATGGGTATGGAGGAGGGCCAGGCCATCGAGGACAAGATGGTGTCGCGGCGCATCGCGGCCGCCCAGAAGAAGGTCGAGGAACGCCACTTCGACAGCCGTAAGAACCTCCT
>Ga0182024_10001261_pt1 | contig 65594 bp, 58 predicted proteins | sample P32metaG_FD_120480 | JGI IMG/M metagenome (GOLD analysis project Ga0182024, IMG submission 120480) | Permafrost microbial communities from Stordalen Mire, Sweden - P3-2 metaG (Illumina Assembly) | ecosystem: Environmental > Terrestrial > Soil > Wetlands > Permafrost | place: Sweden: Stordalen... | reverse complement strand
TTCGCTATTCGTCACGAACCCGTCGGTTTCCCGACGGGTTCGCAAGATCGTCGCGGGCGACGCACCGCCCTAGACCGACTGGGCCTCCGGCTGGCTCGGCGCGGGCGGTTCGATGCGCGGAATCCGTGAGAAGCGCAGTTTCTCCGGCAGATCCGGGTTCACTTCGGCGAGGATGCGGTCGCCGCTGGAAAAGTTGCCCTTGAGCATTTCCTCGGCGAGTTCGTCCTCGACTTCGCGCTGGATCGCGCGCCGCAGCGGACGAGCTCCGAATTGCGGATCCCAACCCTTCTTCGCGAGCAGCTGCTTCGCGTCGTCGGTCACCTCGAGGTACATCTCCTGGGCCTTGACCTCGCGAATGACTTTCTCGAGTTCGAGTCCGACGATCGCAGCGATCTGCTCGCGGCTGAGCTGGTGGAACACGACGACTTCGTCGACCCGGTTGAGGAACTCGGGCCGGAACGAGTGCTTGACCTCGTCGAGGACCTTGTTCTTCATCCGCTCGTAGGCCTGATCGCTTGGTTCACCGTCATCCTTGTGCGGGCGGAAACCGATGTCGGTGTTGGTCGTCATGCCGGTGGCGCCCACGTTCGAGGTCATGATGATGACCGTGTTCTTGAAGTCGACGACCCGCCCCTGAGAATCGGTCAACCGGCCGTCTTCGAGAACCTGCAGCAGCAGGTTGAAGACATCCGGGTGCGCCTTTTCGATCTCGTCGAGCAGCACGACCGAGTACGGACGGCGCCGCACCGCTTCGGTGAGCTGGCCGCCTTCTTCGTACCCGACGTAGCCGGGCGGTGCGCCGACGAGCCGCGAGACGGCGTACTTCTCCATGTACTCCGACATGTCGATGCGAATCATCGACTCCGCGTCGTCGAACATGAACTCCGCCAGCGAGCGCGCGACCTCGGTTTTGCCGACGCCGGTCGGACCCAGGAAGATGAACGAGCCGATCGGCCGCTTCGGGTTCTTGAGCCCCGCCCGCGACCGGCGAATGGCGCGGGTCAGCGTCGAGACCGCTTGATTCTGTCCGATCACGCGCTTGTGAAGCAGATCCTCCATCCCGAGCAGCCGCGCGGTCTCGGCCTGGGCCAGCTTCGAGACCGGGATCTTGGTCCACGAAGACACGATGTGTGCGACATCGGCCTCGGTGACCTTGAGCGTCTTGTCCTGTTGCGCGCGGCGTTCGGCCCACTCGTTTTCGAGCCGCTGCTTCTCGAGCCGCAGCTTTTCCTCACGGTCGCGAATGGCGGCCGCCTTCTCGAACTCCTGCGACTTGACGACCGACTCTTTCTCCTGTTTAACCTGACGGATTTGATTTTCGATCTCGCGGATCTCGGCCGGCGGCAGCGTCGCTTGCAGGCGCACGCGCGATGCGGCCTCGTCGATGAGGTCGACCGCCTTGTCGGGCAGGAAACGGTCCGAGATATACCGGTCGCCGAGCTTCGCAGCCGCGACCAGTGCCTCGTCGGTGATCGTCACCTTGTGATGCGCTTCGTAGCGGTCGCGCAGACCCTTGAGGATCTCGACCGTCTCATCGACGGACGGCTCCCCCACCATGACCGGCTGGAAGCGGCGTTCGAGGGCTGAGTCCTTTTCGATGTGCTTGCGGAACTCGTTGAGCGTCGTGGCCCCGATGCATTGCAGTTCGCCGCGCGCCAGCGCCGGCTTGATGATGTTCGACGCATCGATCGCGCCTTCGGCCGCACCGGCGCCGACCAGCGTGTGCAGCTCGTCGATGAAAAGGATGATCTCGCCGGCGGCGCCGCGGATCTCGTCCATCACGCGCTTCATGCGCTCTTCGAACTCACCGCGGTACTTCGTTCCGGCAACCAGCCCCGCGAGGTCGAGCGTGATCACGCGTTTATCACGCAGCGGTTCGGGGACTTCGTTCTTGATGACGCGTTGGGCGAGACCCTCGGCGATCGCCGTCTTGCCGACGCCCGGTTCGCCGATCAGCGCTGGGTTGTTCTTGGTGCGGCGGCTCAGGATCTGGATGACGCGCTCGATTTCGTTGGCGCGGCCGATCACCGGGTCGAGCTTGTTCTCGCGCGCGAGGGTCGTCAGATCGCGGCCGTAGGCGTCGAGGGTCGGCGTCTTCGACTTGCCCTTGGGCGCCGGCGGTTGGCCCTCGGCGCCGAGCAGCGAGGTCGTCTGGACGCGCACCTTGGCCGGGTCGACGCCGAGGTTGGTGAGCACACGCGCAGCGACGCCCTCGCCTTCCCGGATCAGTCCCAGCAGCAAGTGTTCGGTGCCGATGTAGTTGTGGTTGAGCTGGCGCGCTTCTTCAAACGCCAGCTCGATCACGCGCTTGGCGCGCGGCGTGAACACCATCTCCTGCTGGACGGTCTGCCCGCCGCGGCCGACGATCGCTTCGACCTCTTGGCGCACCTTGGCCAGGTTGACGCCGAGCGTCTCCAGCACTTTGGCCGCGAGGCTTTCGCCTTCGGAGATGATGCCGAGCAGAATGTGCTCGGTCCCGATGTAATTGTTCCCGAGCCGTTGAGCCTCTTCTTGGGCCAGCACGATGCTGCGCCGGGCGCGTTCGGTGAACGGTTCCCACATTGACATGACGCTACGAAACTCCCCGAGCGGCCCAGCCGCTCCCTGCCTCCAAGCCGCACGAACGCGGAATCCGCCCGCGCGACCTTGGTGGTGGTTAAACTCTCACCCGGCTTCGTCAGTTTCAAATCGCTGGCCCAACGTAGCATGGAACCACGCCCCTGTGAGGCGAACGGAGGGGCTTCCGCCGTACCCCCTCCCGCCCGCGAGGTCGCCTGCGATCCACCTGACACTCGAACAGTTGACCGATCAGCTCGTCAACGGCGTCACGCTGGGGATGCTCTACATTCTCGTCGCGCTGGGGCTGAACATCATCCTGGGCCTGATGGGCGTCATCAACTTCTCCCACGGCTCCTTCTTCATGCTGGGCGCGTACCTGATGTATCAGTTCAACGGGATTATCGGGTTTTGGCCGGCGATTTTGGTCGCGGCGGTTCTGGTTGGCCTGCTCGGCATGGTTTTCGAGTCGCTGCTCGTACGCCCGCTGTACCGGCGGATGCCCGAATACACCCTCCTGCTGACGTTCGGGACGGCACTGATCTTCGCTCAGATCGTCCGGCGCGTCTGGGGTGATGACGCCGTACGCGTCGACACGCCGGCGTACATTCCGGACTCGATCAACGTGGCGGGCCTGGCGTTCCCGTTCTACAAGGACGTGTTCCTCGTGCTGCTCACGGTCGTGATCCTGGCCGGGGTCTGGCTGCTGCTGAACAAGACCAACATCGGGATCATCATCCGGGCCGGAACGCGCGACGCCGAGATGGTCAAGATCCTCGGCATCAACATGCCGCTGATGTTCACCGTCGTGTTCGGGCTGGGATCGCTGATGGCGGGCCTGGCCGGAGCGCTGGCGGCGCCGATCTACGCCATTCAACCGAGTCTGGCATCAGAATGGATCGTGCTGACCTTCGTGATCGTGATCGTCGGCGGGATCGGCTCGTTCTGGGGCGCGATCGTCGGCGGGCTGCTGATCGGGATCCTGACCAGCTTGATGGCGCTGTTGTGGCCGCCGGCTGTCGAGATGACCGGCTACTTCATCATGGGAATCATCCTGCTGGTGCGCCCGCGCGGCCTGTTCGGCGTCGAGGGTCTGTTCGAGTGACCGCGGGGAGCCAGCTGCGGCGGCTGCTCCTGCACCCGCTGTTGTGGACCGGGCTGCTCTTTGTGATCCTGCCGAACGTCGCCGGCACCGATCCCTTTCACGGACAGTGGAGCGGCTTCGTCGGCATTGCCACCACGATGGTGATCTTCGCGCTGTTTGCCAGCGGGTTCAACCTGCTGTTCGGCCATGTCGGCGAGTTGTCGTTCGGTCACGCAATGTTCTTCACGTTGGGCGCCTATGCGACCGCGCTGTACGCGAACGGTTTCAACGTCACGGTACTGGGCGCGGTGCTCGCGCACGGCAAGGGCGACAACATGTTCGTCGCCCTGGTCCTCTCGATCATCATCGCGCTGCTGTGGGCGTGGCTGCTCGCGCGGATCGTCATCCCGCGCTCGAGCGGGATCTACTTCTCGATGATCACGCTCGCGTTCGCGCAGATCGTCTTCTTCGCGACCTACCGCTGGAGCGATCTGACCGGCGGCGAGGACGGTTTGCAGAACGTCGCGCGGCCGACGCTCTTCGGGGCCGACGTGCTGCGCGACTCCGGGCACTTCTATTGGTTTGCCGCAGTCTGCGTTTTCGTCTCGCTGTGCGCGCTGTACTGGATCCTGGCCTCGCCGTTCGGGAGCGTGCTGCACGCGATTCGCGAGAACAAACAGCGCGCGCGGTTTCTCGGCTACGACGTTGACAAATACCGCGTCAACGCGTTCGTGCTCTCGGCACTGTTCCCGGCGATCGCGGGTTGGCTGTGGACCTACTTCCAGCAGGCGATCAACCCCGATGCGGGCTCGGTCGAGTATTCCGGCAACGTCGTCATGATGTCGCTGCTGGGCGGGATGCAGACGTTCCTGGGACCGCTGGTCGGCGCGTCGATCTACTACGAGCTGCAGAACGAGGTCTCGCAGGCGACCAAATACTGGGAAGCCTGGATCGGCGTCGTGTTCGTCGTCTTCGTCCTGGCCGGGCCGCGCGGGATCATGGGAATCGTCGACGACGTTCGGGTCAACGGGGTCGCGGCGATCTTGCGGAACCCGTTCCAGCGCCGGGCGCCGGTCGAACCGGCCTTCGACGAAGGCCTCAAGCCGCTCGACGAGAGTCCCGCGGTCAGCGAAACGGGCGTCCCGTGAGCGCGCCTGCCCCGGCCGCACCGGCGCCGGCCGCTGCCGCCGGCTACGTCTTCAAGACCAGCGGGCTGACGCGGCGATTCTCCGGCTTCACCGCGGTCAACGACGTGTCGATCGAAATCCCCGAAGGCGGTGTCCGCACGATCATCGGACCCAACGGGGCCGGCAAGACGACCTTCTTCAACCTGCTCTCCGGGCTGCTGCCGCCGAGCGAGGGCCGCATCTGGTTCCACGACCGCGAGATCACGGGATTGCCGGCCTACCAGCGCGCGCGGCTCGGCATCGCGCGCTCGTTTCAGATCACCAACATCTTCGGCCGGCTGACGGTCTACGAAAACGTCCGGCTGGCAGTTCAAGCCGTCCACGACGGGAAAGCAAACTTCTTCTTACCGACCTCGCGCATGGGGAAGCTCGCCGAGCGGACCGATCAGGTGCTGCACGACATCGGCCTCTCCGACGCGCGCGAGTCCCGCGCGGAGAACCTCTCGCACGGCGACCAGCGCCGGCTCGAGATCGGTTTGGTGATCGCGCGCGATCCGCCGGTGCTGCTGCTCGACGAACCTCTGGCGGGAATGTCGCCGACCGAGACGCACGAAACGGTTGAACTGATCACGCGGATCTCGCCGGGCCGCACGATTCTGCTGGTCGAGCACGACATCGACGTGGTGATGACGATCTCGACGACGATCACGGTCTTTCAAACCGGCGGGGTTCTCGCCGTCGGCACGCCGACCGAGATTCGCGCCAACGAAGCCGTCCAGCGCGCTTATCTGGGAGAGATTGCGTAGTGCTGCTCGAGCTCGACCGCGTCAACGCGTATTACGACAAGAGCCACGTCCTGCAGAGCGTTTCGCTGGTCGTCGACGCCGGCGAGGTCGTCGCGCTGTTGGGTCGCAACGGTTCGGGCCGATCGACTACCTGCAAGACGATCATGGGCCTGGTGACCGCGAAAACGGGGACCATCCGTTTCAAGGGCCAGGTGATCACCAACAAGTCGCCGTTCGTGCTGGCGCAGATGGGGATCGCGTTCGTTCCCGAAGACCGCCGCATCTTCCCGAACCTGACCGTCGGCGAGAACCTGCGGCTGGCGGCCTTAGCCGGGCGCAAGGGTACCTGGAACGAGAAGCGCATCTACGAGTACTTTGCCGTGCTCGGCGAACGCAAAGACAAACCGGCGAAGCTCTCCGGCGGCGAACAGCAGATGCTCGCGATCGCGCGGGCACTGGTCGCGAATCCCGATATCATCCTGCTCGACGAGCCGATGGAAGGGCTGGCGCCGCTGATCGCGCGCAGCGTCGAGGAAGTCGTGCGCGGCATCCGTGCCGAGGGCAACACGATTCTGCTGGTCGAGCAGAACGCCCGCGTCGCGATGAGCCTTTCGGACCGCGGCTACGTGCTCTCGAACGGCCGCGTGATGGCGTCGGGGACGATCGCCGCGCTCGAGGCCGACGAGGCGACGATGCACCGGTACCTGGCGGTATGATCGCGGGCGTCGTGCTCGCCGGTCCGGCCGACTCCCTCGGGGGAACGCTCGCTGGACGGCGGCGCGACCTGGACGGTGATGGCCCGCGGAACCCAGACGCGGCCGGCGGCCGTGGCGCTGGAACCTCGGCCGGGCGGCGGGGATTGAACGGTACGTTATGGTGACGACCGAAGCCGTCCGCGAAGCCCTCAAAGAGGTTGAGGACCCCGAACTCAACCTGGGAATCCTGGACCTGGGGCTGGTCTACGACGTGACCTGTGAAGGCGAAAGCGGTGAGGACGTTACCGTCCTCATGACGCTGACCTCGCCGATGTGTCCGGTCGGTCCAATGTTCAAGCAGGCCGTGCAGAGCAAAGTCGAGAGCGTCGACGGCGTCAAGAAGGCCAACGTGGAGATCACGTTCAGCCCGCCGTGGGACCCGCGCACGATGGCTAGCGAAGACGTCAAACTCGCGCTCGGCATCTGGTAAAGCCGTCGCAGCTGGGTAGGAGGACCGCGTGGACCTCACTGCACGTCTCCTCTACGGCCTGCGCGTGCTCGCCCTGGGCATCGGCGCCGTCGCCGTGGGCACGACCGCATTCGCCTCCGACGGCGGCCCCGTGCCGGCCAGCGCGCTGCCGATTCCGACCGACACGCCGATCGTCAACCTCGCGAACCCGCCGCTGAGCGTCGCGGCGCCCTCGGCCGTCGACAGCTGCGCGAACGACGACTTCCTCGCCGATCGCGCGATCCCGCAGCCGTGGACGCGCGAAGTGACCGTCTGCGGAACCGTTCTGGCGGCTGCGACCCCGGGCGCCGGCTTCGCGCTCAATGTCGACGGCACGCCGCTGATCGCCATCATCGCCGCCGGCAGCGTGAACGCGCACCCCGGCGACACGGCGGTCGTGCGCGGCCGCTATCACCGCAGCAGTTCGGGGGCGGAATGGATCGACGGCACGCAGCGCGTCGTAAGCGGCAATTGGGCTCAGCCCGGTTACGTGATCATCAACGGCACGACGCACGAATAGCCGCAGCCGCCGGCCGCGGATGATTCCGGCTTAGCGCGCGCCCCAGGGCGGCGTCGGGTACATCGGGTCGGCTTCGGCGAGCCGGTAGGGGTAGATGGTCACCAGTTTCCCGGCCTGGATCTGGTTGACGACCATCGGTTTGAACACGTTGAGGCCGCGTGAGTCGAACTTGAGCAGGCCGAAAAACGTCACGACGTCGAGGTTGGCGAGCGCGTCACGAACGCGGGCCGGATCGAGCGACCCGGCGCGCTGAATCGCGTACTGAAACGCGAGGCAGGCTGCGCTCGACTCCGCATTGTGGTAGTCCGGCGCGTGTCCGACCGCGCGCGTGAACGCGCGCGCGTACTGTTGAGCCGAGCCGTAGAAACCCGGCGCACCGCGATACCGTACCGCGTCTGACCACTGCGCGCTGCCGAGCACGTAGTTGGCATCGCGACCCAAGCCGTCACGGAAGTCGGGCGTGTCGGGGCCGACCGAATAGCCGTAGATCTTGGCTTGGACGTTCTGCTCCTTGAGCGTGCGGTGCATCAGGAGCGCGTCCTGCAAGTGCCCGGCGTTGAGGATCATGTCGGCGCCCGAAGCTTTGATGGCGGCGACGATCGTCGACACGTCGGAGGTCGTGGTTGAATAGCGTCCGGTGTAGACGACGTGGATCCCGTGGTCGTTGGCGAGCTCGATCGCGCCCTGCTGAATCTCGAGCGAAAAGGCTTCGTCGGTCGCGGTGATCGCGATCGCGGTCGGGCGCGGCTTGCGTTTGGTGGCGAACTCGATGATCCCGGCCAGGTACTTGCGGGCCGGCGAGAGCACGCCGAACGTGTACTTGTAGCCTTGGTTGAAGATCTTCTCGGCGGCGCCGTTGCCCTCGACCATCGGGATCGCTTTTCGCTCCGCCACCGCCGCCACGGCGAAGCTGGTCGCCGAGCCGTACGGACCGAGGATGAAGTTGACGTGGTTCTGATCGATCAGCTTTTCGACCAGGCGGGCTGCGTTCTGCGGGTTGGACTCGTCGTCATAGTAATTGATGTCGACGTGATACAGCTTTCCGCCGACGCGCAAGCCGCCGTGTTCGTTGATGTAGTCCTTCCAGAAGTCGTAGCCTTCGCGCGTGAGCCGGCCCTCTTTCGCCAGCGATCCGGTGAACGACACGGCGGCGCCGAACAGGATCGTATCGCCCTCGACCGGTGCCGGCGACGGCGCGGCCGCTGCCGCCGAGACGGTCAGCGCCGCGATCGCGGCGGCGACGAGCAGATGGCGAGGGGTCACGGCGATTCTCCGTTCACGGCGACGCGGGGACGAAACCCGCATTCCCGATGGCATTTTGTGCATCGTCGCTGGCGAGGTACGCGACGAACCGGTCCGCGCTCGCATTGTCGCCGCGCGCCGGCTCATACAAGCCGAACTGCATCGACAGCGGGTAGCTGGTGCCAATCGTCAGGACGCTCGCAGGAACGCTGCGGTGGTTGGACATTTCGATCGCGATGGCTTTGGCAGGACTGGAGTCGCTGAACGTCACCAGGCCGATCGCGTTGCGATCGTGCGCGACCGCGCTCGCGACCGCGCGCAGCGACGGCTTGCGGGTTGCAGTAGTCGTGATCCGTTGGGAGCCCAGCGCGCGCGCTGCGAACACGTCGGTGACGTCGGAACCGTCCTCCGGTACGATGACCGCGATCGGAAGCTGCGCGCCGCCCAGCGCCGACCAGTTCGCGGCGGCGCCGGTGAAGGCGCGGCGGATCGCATCGAGACTGAGCCGGCCGATTTGGTTGGCCGGATTGACCACGACGACGACACCGTCACGGGCAACCCGACGCGTAAACCCGCTCGGCGCCGCGGCGTAACGGGCGCGAATCTTGGCCAGTTCCGCCGCCGTCGGCGGGCGGCCGGCGATCGCGGCTTGGCAAGTACCCGCCGCGATCTGCGCGTATGCGGCCGACGAGCCGCCGGCCGTAATCGCGACCCGCGTCGGGCTCCCACTGACCTCGGCAGCTACCGTTGCTTCGCCGGCTCCATCGAACGGGGTCACCTCCATCGCCGTGCCGCCCGCGCGGGTCAAGAAGCCCTGCACCAGATCGAATCCGAGCCGGCCTCCAAGCGCGTCGCTCCCGCACATCCGGAAGGCGACGGCGGCTGGAGCCGGCCGGCTGGGAAACACGGTCCAGGCGATGCCGGCGACCAGAGCCAGGGCAGCGACGACGGCCACACCCAAAATCACGGCGCGGCTCGGACGGCGTTTCGGCGCTTTCTCGACCGCGGCCGCGGGCGGCCCCGGGTCGGAAAAGTGCTCGGTTCGCGGGCTGCGCGGCGCTGCCGGGGTCGGCGGCGGCACCGGTATCCGGGGCTCGGCGTTCGCCTCGGGCGGGGCGGGCTGCACTTCGGCCGGACCGCTCTTGGCCGCTTCGCGGTTCGCGGCGGCGGCGACGAGCAGCGGTTCGAGGTCCGCGATCGGGTGCAGGGCCAGCCCGCAATCCGGGCAGTGGTCGAGGTTCGGTTTTAACTCGACGACGCTTTTCGCGTTCGCCGTGCCGCACGGGCCATAATTCGAACAATACCCAACCGTCGCCATACGCCGACCCCTCGCTAGAGTGTCGGCGTTTGTCGCGATAACTTTACGAAAACTGCACTCTTCGGCGGAGGGACGCGGGCGCCGGGCGAAGCCCCGACCGATGTCCACTGCCGAGTCCGGCCACGAGCAGGCCGCCCGCCGCCTCGAACGGATGCGGGCGGAGTCGCTGGCACCGGCCGGAGAGGCCGCCAACGAACGCCAGCGGGAACGCGGAAAACGTACTGCGCGCGAACGCGTCGAGGCGCTGGTCGACCAGGGTTCCTTCGTCGAAATGGACCGTTTCGCGGTCCACCGCACGACCGCGTTCGGCCTGGACGAACGGCAGTTTCTCGGCGACGGCGTGATTACCGGCTACGCGCGCATCGACGGACGCCAGGTCTTCCTCTTCTCGCAGGACTTCACGGTCCTCGGCGGTTCGCTCGGCGAAGTGATGGCCGAGAAGATCTGCAAGACGATGGATCTGGCCGTCCGCACCGGCTCGCCGATGATCGGGATCAACGACTCCGGCGGCGCACGGATCCAAGAGGGCGTCGTCAGCCTCGGCGGTTATGCCGAGATCTTCTGGCGCAACGTGCAGGCCTCGGGCGTGATCCCGCAGATCAGTCTCATCGCCGGACCGTGCGCCGGCGGCGCCGTGTATTCGCCCGCGATCACCGACTTCACCGTGATGGTCGAGGGCATCTCGCAGATGTTCATCACCGGGCCGGACGTCACCCGAGCCGTCACCGGCGAAGAGGTCAGCTTCGACGAACTGGGCGGGGCGCTGACCCACGCCACCAAGAGCGGCGTCGCGCACCTGATCGCCGCCGACGAAGACGAAATGAACGAGCACTGCCGGCGCCTGCTGTCGTTCATCCCTTCGAACAACCTCGACGACCCGCCGCTCGTGCCGACGAATGACCCGCCGCTGCGCAGCGCACCCGAGCTCGACGACCTGATCCCGGCTGCGCCGAGCAAGCCCTACGACATGCTCGACGCGATCGTGCCGACGCTCGACGACGGTGACTTTTTCGAGATCCTTCCGCTCTGGGCGCCGAACATCGTGACCGGTTTCGGCCGCGTCGGCGGTCGCAGCGTCGGGATCGTCGGCAACCAGCCCAAAGTGCTCGCCGGCGTGCTCGACATCAATGCTTCGATCAAAGCCGCGCGTTTCGTACGCTTTTGCGACGCCTTCAACATCCCGCTCTTGACCTTCGTCGACGTCCCCGGGTTCTTGCCCGGCACGGCGCAAGAGTGGGGCGGGATCATCAAGCATGGCGCCAAGCTGCTCTACGCGTTCGCTGAGGCGACGGTTCCAAAGATCACCGTCATCACGCGCAAAGCATACGGCGGCGCGTACGACGTCATGTCGTCCAAACATATCCGGGCCGATTTCAACTTCGCCTGGCCGACGGCGGAGATCGCGGTGATGGGCGCGTCCGGGGCGGTGAAAATCCTGAACCGTCGCGAGATCGCCGAGGCCGCCGATCCCGAGGCCGCAGCGGCCGAGCTGGCGGCCGAGTATACGGGCCATTTCGCCAACCCGTTCATCGCCGCGCAGCGCGGCTACGTCGACGACGTGATCGGGGCCGGTGAAACGCGGCGGGTCGTCGGGCGCGCGCTCGACGCGCTCGCGAACAAACGCGTCGCGCGCCCAACCCGCAAGCACGGCAACATCCCGCTCTGAGGTGGATTCGCCTGACGGCGAATCCTTCGCGGTCCTCGAGTGGATTCGCCTGATGGCGAATCCTTCGCGGTCCTCGCGCCCTTGCGGGCGCTGCGGTCCGCCGCGCTCCGGTCCGCCGCGGAAGGGTTGCACCGGCCGGAGGGACCATCGTTCGACCTCGTGGGCCTGCTCGACGGAAAGACCATCCTCGTCACCGGAATCGCCAACCGCTGGTCGATCGCCAGCGGGATCGCGCACCGGCTGCACGAGCACGGCGCCCGGCTGATCCTGACCTATCAGGGTGAACGGGTCGAAGACGCGGTCCGCGAGCACGCCCGGGCGCTGGGCGACGCGGCGCTGTGTGCCTGCGACGTCACCAGCGACACATCGCTGCGCGCGCTCGCCGAGAGCGCCGGCGCGATCGACGGGCTCATCCACTCGATCGCCTTCGTCAAGAAAGAAGACCTCTCGGGAAAGGTCTACGACACCTCGCGCGACGGCTTTGCGCTGGCGATGGATATCAGCGCCTATTCGCTGATCACGCTGGTCGGCCACCTCAAAGACAACCTCAACGACGGCGCGTCGATCGCGGCGTTGACGTATCTAGGCGCCTCGCAGATCGTCCCGAACTACAACGTCGCCGGCATTGCCAAGGCCGCCCTCGAGGCTAGCGTGCGGTACCTGGCCTTCGACTTGGGCGAACGCGGCATCCGCGTGAACGCGATTTCGGCCGGCCCGATCAAGACCGCCTCGTCGCGCCAGGTGGCCGGGTTCTCGTCAATGCCGGCCAAGGTCGCCGCCGCGGCGCCGCTCAAGCGCGGCATCAGCAGTGAGGACGTCGGGAACTGCGCCGTGTACTTGATGTCGGACCTCTCGTCGCAAGTGACCGCCGACGTTCACTTCGTCGACGGCGGCTACCACGCGATGGGAATGTACGCAGATCCGGCGCGGCCGTGAATCGCGCCACCCCGGCCGAACTCGCGGCAATCGCTGCGGCCTACGCGGTGCTCGCTGCCCGCGCTGCGCCCCCCGCGCAGCCGCAGCCGTCGCGTTGGCGTCAGGCCTTCCGTCCGGGCAGCGTCGAGGGCGCGTTCGCGCGCGGCGACGCTTGCGCATCGCGCTGGGCGCGCGCGGGCCGCGTCGGTGACTGAGGCTCCGTTCCGGCGCATTCTGGTTGCGAATCGCGGCGAGATCGCGATTCGCGTGATGCGCAGCGCGAAGGAACTCGGCTGCGAGACGGTCGCGGTCTATTCCGAGACCGACCGGGATGCGCTGCACGTGCGGTACGCCGATGCGGCGTATCTGCTCGGCCCGGCCGCGCCGGCGCAATCGTATCTGCACGCCGACCGGCTGTTGGAGGTCGCCGCGCGCGCCGGCGCCGACGCGATCCATCCGGGCTACGGCTTCTTCGCTGAAAACGCGAACTTCGCGCGTCGCACGATCGCGGCCGGCATGACCTGGATCGGACCGCATCCCGACGCGATCGACGCGATGGGCGACAAGATTCGCGCCCGCGCCGCCATGGTCGCGGCGGGGGTTCCGGTCGTGCCGGGCGGCAGCGCGGCAATCGCCGACGCCGAGGATGCGGCGGCGGCCGCGCGCGCGTTCGGCTTGCCGCTGGCGCTCAAAGCCTCGGGCGGCGGCGGCGGCAAGGGGCTCAAGATCGCGCGCAGCATCGACGAGCTCGCGGCCGCGTTCTCGACCGCGCAGCGCGAAGCGACCGCATACTTCGGCAACTCCGCGATCTACGTCGAGCGCTATCTGGAAAACCCGAAACACATCGAGCTGCAGATCGTCGCCGACAAACACGGAAACGTCGCGCACGTCGGCGAGCGCGACTGTTCGCTCCAGCGGCGCCACCAGAAAGTGTGGGAGGAGGCGCCGCCCCAGCTTCCCGACGCCGTGCGAGCCGGGCTGCGCGCGGCCGGACTGCAAGCGGTTCGCGCGATCGCCTACGACTCGGTCGGCACGATCGAGTACCTGGTCAGCGGCGACGCGTTCTACTTCCTTGAAATGAACACGCGCATTCAAGTCGAGCACACCGTTTCCGAAGAGATCTCCGGGATCGACCTCGTGCGCGAGCAGATCCTGGTCGCCGCCGGCCGGCCGCTCTCGTTCGCCCAAGCGGACGTCGTCCTGCGCGGCCACGCGATCGAGGTCCGCGTGAACGCGGAGGATCCGGCCCAGGGATTTCGCCCGGCACCCGGCACCGTCAGTGCGTACCGCGAGCCGGGCGGGTTCGGCGTGCGCGTCGACTCCGCCGCGTACCCCGGCTTCACGATCACGCCCGACTACGATTCGCTGATCGCGAAGCTGATCGTGCGCGGCCGGACACGTGACGAAGCGATGGCGCGGCTCGGCCGCGCCATCGACGAATACGTCATCGCCGGCGTGCAGACGACGCTGCCGATGCTGCGCGCGCTCATCGACTATGCGCCGGTTGCCGACGCGTCGTACGGGACGGCGACGCTCGAACCATTTGCCGCGACGCTGAGCGGTGCGGCAGCGAACGGCGCCGCACCAACGGACGCCGGCATGCCGCCGCCGGCGCGTGAGGACGAGACGATCCGCGTCGAAGTCGACGGCCGGCTGTTCCGGGTCCGTTTCGTCGACCTCCCGCTTTCGCAGCCGAGCCTCGCCCGGCCCGCGGCTTCCAAGCCGGTGACGAAAGGCCGCGCCGCGCGGACCACGGGCGCCGTTGCGGCCGGCGACAACGTCCTCGCGCCGATGCACGGCGTCGTCGTCGAGATCCCGGTCGCGGCGGGCGCAAGCGTGAGCGCCGGCGACGTGGTGGCCGTGATCGAAGCGATGAAGATGATGAACGAAATTCACGCGCACAAGGAGGGCACCATCGAGCGCGTGCTGGTCAGCGCGGGCGATACGGTCGAAGCCCGCACCCCACTGCTCACCATTCGCACGCCGCCCGGGTGAGCATGACGGCCCGGTTCGTCTGCGTCAACGACCACGTGCCGCCGCCGAGCGTCGACCTGCTGCGCGCGGCCTGCGACGAACGCGGGCTCGACTACGAAGAAGTCGAGGCGGGCGATTTCGACTACGATCCCGCGCGCCGGTTAGGCCTCGGCGATCTGATGTACCGGCCGGCAGCGACCACCGCGGCGATTCGCGTCGAACAGTTTCTCTTCGCCCCGAACGTGGCGACGTTTTACGCCGGCGACGACCGGCCGTTCTTCGCCGAGACCTCGCAGCCGCTGCTCTTCGAACGCGCCGGATTGCCGGTTCCGCCCAATCTGTACTGCACCAGCAGCGACCGTGGGCGTCTCAAAGCCTGGGTCGAACGGCTGGGGGGATATCCAATCCTGGCCAAGATGGGAGGTCAGGCGGGCGTGGGGGTGATCATGCTCGACTCCTACGCCTCGCTCTGTTCGTTCGTCGACTATGCGCTCGCGCTCCGTCGCACGCCGCAGCTCTGCGCGTACATTCGTGACGCGATACATTGGCGCGTGGTGGTCGTCGGCGCGCGCCCGGTCGCCGCGTACACGTGTTACGCAGAAGCGGGCGACTTTCGCGCGGTGAGCCCGGATTGCAACGGGCCCTTCACCACCGAACCGCCGGCTGGCATCGGGGCGCTCGCTGTCGCTGCCGTGCGGGCGACTCGGCTCGAGTTCGGCGGTGTCGATATCCTCGAACGCGATGGATCGTCGTATCTGCTCGAGTCGAATTTCCCGTGCTATTACCCGCATGCGCAGCAGATTGCGGGCATCGACGTGGCGGGCGCAATGGTCGATCACCTGCTGCGAAAAGCGGGCGCCTTCACGCAGACGATCGACCCCGCCGCCGTTTAGGCCTCGGAGTGCGGTGCGACCCCGCCGGCGATACCGTCCAAATCCTCGACCTCGATCGCATCGTCAGGGACGTTTCCACTTAGCTCGTCTGGGTTTTTCATGGCCACTCCTCACCCCGCCGGGGCTCGTCGTTCGTGCGATAAACGGTCCTTCGACGCCCCGGTCCGGTACTGCTTGCGCAGGAGTGTGCGCAGGCTTTCTTTCTCGATCGGAGCAGGCTCGGGCATGACTCTGGACCGCGCCGTGCGGGTCGCCCTCGTCGTCGGGATCGTCATCGACGGGTTCGCCGGCCTGCTCTCGCTGATCGCGCAGCCGCTGCTGCCGGTTCTGCTCGATGTCCCGGTCAAGGACCCGGCGGCGGTCACCCTGCTGGGCGGTGAGCTGCTGGTTGCCGCCGTGATCTACACCTTCCCGCTGCGCGATCCGGCGCGCTTCAGGCCGCTGTTGTGGCTGTGCGCGCTCGATCAGACCCTGGGCGTCGCGCTGCCCGCGTTCGAAATCCTTCGCGGGCACATCCCGGCGACCGTGAAGACGCTGGGGCCAATGCCCTTTCAGCTGATGCTGGTTGCGCTCTACGTCGCGGGCGCGGTTCGCCCGGGCGCGAAGCGCAGCGCCACGCCGTTCATGCAGTAGCGCAGACCCGTCGGTTTGGGTCCGTCGTCGAAGACGTGCCCGAGGTGGCTGAGGCAGCGGCGGCAACGAACTTCGGTCCGCATCACGCCGAGGTTGAAGTCGCTCTTCGTGGCGACCGCGTGCGGCAGCGGCGCCCAGAAGCTCGGCCAGCCGCTGCCGCTGTCGTACTTCGTCTTCGAGGAAAACAGCGTCAGATCGCAGGCCATGCAGCCATACAGCCCGGGACGTTTCTCTTCATCGAGAGGACTGGAAAACGCGCTCTCGGTCGCTTCCTGCCGCAGTACCGCATAGGAGGCCGGCGGCAGCAGCCGGCGCCACTCGGCATCGGTGTGCCGGACCTCGCCGTCATCGGCGCGCAGCGGGAGGGGACGGAAGGCAAGCGTGAGGGCGGCGAGCCCGATGAATGCGGTGCGACGTGTCATGTCAGACCTAACGATACCGCATCGAGGCCCGGATGTTCCGTGGGCCTGCTTACCGGATCGTACCCGCGGGCATCCTCACGGCGCCAGGGGATTGGGATCCGATACGTCGGCGCCCGCAATCAAGCCATCGTCGTCGACCGCGAAGACGTACAACAGCGTGCGCTTCTGGGTCTGTAGGAGGTAGGCATACGTCGACGTCGGCGACCGCCGGTCGACGCTGACCAACGTGTACCGGCGCGGCCCGTAAAGGGCGAGATTGCGCAGCGCGGTCCGCGCACGCGGCAGGCGCACGTCCGCTGCGAACGACGGCCGCAGCTTTGTCAGATCGATCGTGCCGGCGACCACATCGTCGAGCCAGCGGCGCGCGAGCGCGTCAACCGAGGCTTTCGCGTACGGAATTGCGGGCGCCACGGCATCGTCCGCCGGCGCGGGCGCCGGCGGTCCGACCGATGCGGCGGCCTCACCCGAGCCGACGACCGCATAGACGGCGTTCACGATCGCATTGTAGGCTGCCGGCTCTTGGTTGGTGAGCACGATGATATCGAGCCGCTCCTCGATGAAACGCGCGTCTTGGGTGCCGAAGCCGGTCGTGTCGCCGCCGTGCAGCACGAGGTGCCGATTCCCCGGCAGCGATTGAAGGAACAGTCCGAAGCCGTAGTGCGTGTCGGTCCCGTCGGCCAAATGCATCGGCGTGTGCATCATCGTTCGCGATTCCGGCGAGAGCAAGGCCCCGCGATCGATCGCCTCGTTCCAGCGCTCGAGATCCCCGGCCGTGCTCGCGATCGCGCCCGCTCCCGACAGCCAGCTGTAATCGAGGTGTTCCTCGTGCTCCTGATCGCCCATCGCGAAACGCGTGTAACCCGCAGCGCGATCGGTTTCGACCAGGCCCTGGTCCTCGTAGCGCGTTCGCGTCATGCCGAGCGGCTCGAAAATCCGCCGGCGCAGGAAGTCGGCGTACGGCATCCCCGACAGCTTCTCGATCACCGCGGTGAGGATGACGTAGCCGGTGTTCGAATATTGCCACTTCGTACCGGGCCGAAATCCGAGCGGCCGTCCCGCAATGGTGGCGAGAATCTCATCGCTGGTGGCGGGGCGCGCCGCCAAGCGGTCGATATCGTCGAGTTCGGTGAACTCAGCATAGCCGCCGGTATGGGTCAGTAATTGGCGAATCGTGACCTCTTTGCCGTGCGGAAGATGCGGCAGGTAGCGCGCGACCTGCGCGTCGACGTCGAGTTTCCGGTCATCGCGCAGCAGCAGGATGCAGGCCGCCGTAAATTGCTTGGTGTTCGAACCGATCCCGTAGAGCGTGTCGGCGTCGGCCGGCACGCGGTCGTCGAGGTTGCGATACCCCAGCGCCTTGAGGTAGACCATGCGGCCCGCTTTGGCGACGCCGATGACGATCGAGGGCGACGCCTTTCGCGCCACGATCGTCTCCGCGATCGCGTCGAGCGCCGCGGTCTGCGCCGGCCCCAGCGCGCCCTCGCCGGTCGTCGGCGTTTGCGCCGCGCTTGGCGACGCCGACGCGAGCAGTGCCGCCGCGACGGCTGCCGCGCGCAGGCGGCCGGACATCGGACCCGGCAGCATGTCCCTCAGACGCGCCGCGCGACGCTGGTGAGGATCACCGCGCTTTGGAGCCGCTTCGAAAGGAGGGCCGCGAGATCTTTGAGATCACCGCTGTCGAGCTGAGCGTTGTCCGAGTCGTACATCGACACGTAGCGATCCGCATCGCGGCCGGCGAGCACGACGCGCCGCGCCGGCGGAACGTTCCCTTTGCGCGCAACGGCAAAGCCGAGCTTCTTATAGGCGCGCTCGACTTCGGGAACCAGAGCCGCGACGGCGGTCCGCGGCGCCAGGACGTGCAGGCTCGTGGCCGTCGTTCCCATGCCTGCTCTTCTTTCGCGGCAGCCGGGCCGTGCCCGCTCGCACGCTCGCTGCCCGTGCCGACGGGGCGCGGGCCAGGGGATCAGCGTCCCGGGCGGCGCATCGATACGCCATGAGCGCCCGCGATGAGAATGCAAGCGGCATTCCGCTCGAGCCCTACTACGATACGCCCGAGCCGCCGATTCAGCGTGCGCCTCCGGGTGCGTTTCCGTTCACCCGCGGCATTCGGCACGACATGTATCGCGGACGCCCGTGGACGATGCGCCAGTACGCCGGTTTCGCGACCGCGGCCGAATCGAACGAGCGCTACCGCTATCTGCTGGCCAATGGCGTCAACGGTCTCTCGGTTGCGTTCGATCTTCCGACCCAACTCGGCTACGATTCCGACGCGCCGCAGGCACGCGGCGAGGTCGGCAAGGTCGGGGTCGCGATCGACACGCTCGCCGACGTCGAGACCCTCCTCGACGGCATTCCGCTCGACGCGGTCACGGTCTCGATGACGATCAATTCGCCGGCCGCGATCCTGCTGGCGTTCATCCTCGCCCTGGCGCGCCGGCGTGGAATCGGGTTCGAGAAATTGGGCGGCACCGTGCAGAACGACGTGCTCAAAGAATACGTCGCGCGCGGAACCTACATCTTCCCGCCGGGTCCCTCGATGCGTCTGGTCACCGACGTGATGGCGTACTGCGCCGAGCACGTGCCGAACTGGAACACGATCTCGATCTCCGGCTACCACATTCGCGAGGCAGGCTCGACCGCGCTCCAAGAGGTCGCCTTCACCCTTGCCAATGCCAAAGCGTACCTGCGCGCAGCGGCGGCCAGCGGGTTGAGCATCGACACGGTCGCACCGCGCATCTCATTCTTCTGGAACGCCCACAACGATTTCTTCGAGGAGATTGCGAAGTTCCGCGCCGCGCGAACGCTGTGGGCCGAGATCGTCCGCGACGAGTTCGGCGCGACCGATCCCCGCTCGCAGATGCTGCGCTTTCACACCCAGACGGGCGGTTCGACGCTCACCGCGCAGGAGCCGCAGAACAACGTCGTGCGGGTGACCCTGCAGGCCTTGGCGGCCGTCCTCGGCGGAACGCAATCGCTCCACACGAACGGTCAAGATGAAGCGCTCGGTCTGCCGACCGCGCAGTCGGCACGGGTCGCCCTGCGCACCCAGCAGATCATCGCCAACGAGACCGGCGTGACCGACGTCGTCGATCCGCTGGCCGGGTCGTATTACGTCGAGTCGCTGACCGACGAACTGCTCGCGCGCGCGCGAACGCTGATCGCGGAGATCGACGCGATGGGCGGCGCGGTCGCGGCGATCGAGAGCGGCTGGATGCAGGATCAGATCGGCGAATCGGCCTACCGCGCGCAGCAGGCAATCGAACGCGGCGACCTGGTGGTCGTCGGGGTCAACGCCTTCGGCGACGCCGGCGACGCGGTTGCGATCCCGATCCAGCGCATCGACCCGGCGATCGAACGCGCTCAAGTGGAGCGGACGCGCGCATTCCGGCGTCAGCGGGACCCCGCGCGCACCAGCGCCGCGCTCGACGCGATCCGGCGCGCCGCCGAAGGGACCGCGAACGTGATGCCGGTCTTTATCGACGCCGTCGATGCCGGCGTCACGCTCGGCGAGATCTGCAGCGTGTTGCGCGAGGTCTTCGGCCGGCATGTGGCGCACGAGCGGATCGCATGATCGACGCCCCGATCGATCACGTCGCGATCGTGGTCAAGGATCTCGACGCGACGCTGCGTCTCTACACCGAAACGCTGGGATTCTCGCTCGTCTATCGTGAGATCGTCGCCGACCAAGGCGTGGAAGCCGTCGGTCTGCGCGCGGGCGACGCGGTGATCGAGCTGCTGCGTCCCCTCAGCGACGATTCGCCGGTCGCGGTCTATCGCGGCGACGCGCAGACACGGTTGCACCACACGGCCTACCGGGTCGCCGACGTTCGCGCCGAACTCGCCCGGCTCAAGGCCGCCGGGATCCGGTTGATCGACGAGCAGCCGCGACGCGGCGCGCACGGCAACACGATCGCGTTCCTGCACCCCAAGTCCACCGGCGGCGTGCTGATCGAGCTGTGTCAGCGGGAGCCCGCGCCGAGCTGAGCGGGGAACCGGCGAACGCGCGGGCGCGTTGCGCAGGGCATGGGATCGAGCCGGAAGGCGCACGCGATGACGCTCGCGCTGCTCCTCGTGACCACGCTCGGTGCGGCGCCGCCGGCGCCCCTCGATGCCGAGACGATCTTCGAAAACGCGCGCCAAGCCTGGACCCAGGGCGCGTACCCGCGCTATGCGACCTACACGGCGGTGGTAGACTTTCACAACGGTCCGCACCATCTCCGGCGAACCTGGGACACGATTGAGGATTTCCGTCACGAAAGTGTGTACTCGCGGAAATTCAGCCGCGAAGAGTCGGCGAATCCGCCCCCGCCGCCGCGCGGCATCAACATCGACGTTCCGTTTTTCGGCACGCTCAACAAGGATCAGCCCGCCGATCCGGTCGGTCACGTCGCGTTCGCGGTCGATCAAGGCTACGGCATCGCAGCAGCCCAGATGCACATCGAGAGCATGACCTCGGCCTCGGCGTTCGACGCGAAGCGATCGACGCTGACGGTCATCGGACATACCGGCGTCGTCGCGCGCACCTACGACGTGCGGCTGATCGAGACGGCGGTCGACGACGTCGGCCCGGAATATCATCTGGCGCTGACCCCGCTGCGCGATCCGGATCGCTACCGTCTGCGCGAATTATGGGTCGACGGAAAGACGTGGCTGCCCGAGGAGGCGATCGTCGCGGGGATCGGCAATCGCCCGCCGCTCACAACGGTGCGCTGGCGGATCGAATTCCGGCAAGTCGAAGGCGCGACATACGTCGCCCGCGAGTCCGCACTGGCCGACGTCGATTTCGGAGCGGCGGGCATCCTGCACGGACTGACGATCTCGTTCGAGGAGTTGGCTCCCACCTCGAATCCGCCGGCCTGGCAGTTTGCGATCGGTATGTCGGACGACCGCCCGCTCTCCGATCCGTAAGGCTCCGCCGGCCGCGCTATCGCGGCTGCAGCCGCAGGTCGATCTCAGTCTCGAAGGTGCGGTCCCAGGGCAGCGTGATCGTGAAACCGGCGTCACGAAATTCCGGCTCGATCTGCGCCAGCAGTGCGAGCCCCGCCGGCCAGAGCAGGGCGCGATTTTGCGCGGCGACGCGCCGCGCCGCGTCGGGCGGCAAGGAGGTGTGATCGGTGATGCCCGCGGCGTCGAGCCCGGCGATCAGCTCGGGGCGCACGCCGGTGTGAAACGCAATGTCGTCGATGTAGCGCATCAGCGTGAAGGTCGCATGCATGCGCCGGTCGTAGGTGCCGAGCCGTTTCCCGGCCCACACGGCGATCGCCTCGGGGAGTGCCGTTCCGACGGTGTTCGCGACGGTGTTCCACGACGCGAACGCGTCGATCTGCCCCGCCGCGCCCAGCGCGATGAGGTCGGCGGTCAACCGGCGCTGCTGCGCGTCGTCTCCTTCGGCGAGAAACGACAGGTCGGCCACGGCGACCAGCGGCCGTGAATTTCCCGTCTGGCGGGCCGCGGCCGCGACCGTGGCGGCGAACGCCGTTTCGTCGGCATCGCTCGTATCCGGGACGCGCACGTACAGCACGATGTCGGCTGCCGCCGGCGAGGCGCTCACATCAACGCCGCCGCAGGTGCGGATCAGTTCGGCGATCGTCGTCGCGACCGGCGCGAACTCGATCGGATCGGCGACCGCACCGCCGCCGGCTCGCGAATAGACGACCCGCACGCGCGGCACCGCGTGCGCCTCGCGCGCAAGTGCGGCGGCGACCAGCGCCATCGCAAGCTCGTCGGCGCCGGGTTCGATCGATGCGGCCGACGCCGGCAGCCAGCGCGCGGCAAACGCGCGCAGTGCGGCGAGATCGCGCAGGTGCAGCCCGACCGGGCCGGCATCGTCCTGGCCCAGCACGATGCGATCGAACCCGCCTTCGGCAGCGGTGCGCAGCGCGAACAGATCGACGTCCCGGTCGCGCGCGCGCACGCCGAGGTAGGCGTCGAGCGCCCCTCCGAGCTGCGCGCGCAATCGTTCCGCGCGGGCGCGGTCGGGCGCAGTTTGCGGCGGATCCGGTAATCCGGCGTACTCTTGCAGCGCCGGCCAGAGATCGCCGGCGAACGGGAACGCGGCCGCCGGACCCAGCGCCGGCACACCGGTCGGTGCAAGCCGCATCACCGTGCCGAACACGGCGAACGAACTGCTCGGGCGGGTGGCGCGAAACGCCGCCAAGTCGCCGAGCCGCGTGTAGGCGAGCGCCCGCGAGAAGCCGGGAATGCGCGAAGCAACGAGGCCGCCGTACACGACCATGTCGGTCGAGACGACGTACGCGCGCGCATCGGCCGGCGCCGCGTCGCGCAGCCAGCGCAGCACAGCGTCCGGATCGCCCGGGGTGAGGTAGCGCCCGAGCAGGGGACGCGGCGGCTCGACGACCCGCACGCCGGCAATCGCGCCGAGCAGCCGCGGCAGCTGAGCCGTGACCGGACGGTCGTCGAGCGGGACGACGACGAAGGTCAGACCCAACAGGGACGAGGCAAGCGCGGCGATGGAAAGCACCGCCGCGGGCGTTCGTCACCCGGCGGGGCTATCTCTTGAATGCGAACGGCTGCGGGGCGGTGAGGAGCGGACGGTGCAGCGAGGCGAACACCTGCGCATGAGGACCTTCGCGTGATCGAATGCCGGACGATGGCGAGCCCGGAACGGTACGACGCCTACGCGCTGATGGAGCAGTTTCGCGCCGACACGGCGACGCTGGGCGATGCACTGTCGCTGTTCGTTGACCGGCCGGACTACGGTTTCATCTGGCTCGCGTACGACGATGGCACGCCCGCGGCGTGCGTCAGCATCGGTTTCGGGATCTCGACCGAAGCGGGCGGCCTCGCGGCCGAACTGCGCGATCTCTTCGTCGCCCCGTCGCACCGGCGGCGCGGCATCGGCTCGGCGCTGTTGGCTACGCTGCACGCGCGGCTCGATCAGCTCGACGTTCGGCGCATCGAGGCGGCCTGCGGCGGCGACGCCGCACTGCACGCGTTCTTCTCTGCGCGCGGGTATTCCGCGCAGCCAGGCATACGCTTCAGCCTGACCCGTCGATGACGGCGCGCAAACGTCCGCCGGCCGTCTGCAGCAGCTGCTCCGCTTCGGTGCGGCCGACGCCGCGGCGCGCCATCACGACCGCCAATTTGACCGAGCCGCCGGCGGCGGACAGCAGCGCGGCCGGCGCGGTTTCCCCGGGCACGAACTCGCGCACCAACCGTTCGCTGCGCGCGCGCAGCTTGGCGTTGGTCGCCATCAGGTCGACCATCCGGTTGCCGTAGGTCTTCCCGAGCCGCACCATCGCGCCGGTGGAGATCGCGTTCAACGCGATCTTCTGCGCGGTGCCGGCACGCATGCGCGTCGACCCCGCGATCGGCTCGGCGCCCGTCTCGAGCACGATCGCCAACTCCGCCACCCCCTCGAGCGGCGTCCCGGCCGCGTTGACGATCGCGATCGCGCGCGCACCGCGTTCGCGCGCCGCACGCAGCGCACCCAGCACGTAGGGCGCGCCACCGCTCGCCGAGAGCCCGATGACGACGTCCCCGGCGCGCACGTCCGCAACCGCCCGCGCACCGGCCTCGCCGTCGTCCTCCGCGCCTTCGACGGCCGCGCGCAGCGCGGCGTCGCCGCCCGCGATGCGCGCCTCGACGCGGGCCGGATCGATGCCGAAGGTCGGCGGCAGTTCGGCCGCGTCGAGCACGGCGAGCCGGCCGCTGGTTCCGGCCCCGATCAGCACGACCCGTCCGCCGCGCGCGAGCGTTTCCGCGACGCGTTCGATCGCGCGGGCGATTGCATCGACCGCTCCGAGCGCTGCGTCGATCGCCCCCCGGTGCGCGACGACCAGCGTGCGCGCGAGCGCCGCATCGTCGAGCCGGTCGATATCCGCGGTGGCGGGATCGCACGACTCGGTCGCGGGGAGATCGCTCAACGCGCGCCGCGCTGGGCGCAGCGCAGCGCGCCCCGCACCGGTTCGTCACGACCCTTGAGCAGCCGCACCCCCGGCACGTCGCCCACGAGCCGCGTTTCGACCAGAAACGTCAGCAGGCTGTTCTCACCAAAGAGACCGCCGGTCAAGACGACCTGCGGCGACGCGTCGAGCAGCGCGACGCCGCGCAGCGCGGCCTTCATCAAGTCGGAGAGTTCCATCGCCGCGGCTTGCACGATCTTCGTTGCGGCCCGATTGCCTTTGCCGGCAAAGGCGATGATGATCGGCGCCAGCGCGGCGATCGTCGCCGGTTCGCGTGGCGCATCGTAGAGCGCGTCCAGATACTGGTCGCGGTCGGGCGCATCGAGCGCGCGGGCGACCAGATCGGTCGTTTCGTCACGCGCCGCGCGCCCGTCGAGCACCCGGCCGTAGAGCTTGACGGCCTGCCAGCCGATCCAGAAGGCCGAGCCCTCGTCGCCGGCGAGAAAACCCAACCCGCCGACGCGCCGCGCCTCACCGTCCCGCTCGGCGTACGCGACCGACCCGGTGCCGGCGATCAGCACGGCCCCGTCGCCCTCGGGCAGTCCCGCGCGCAGCGCGATCGAGGCGTCGTCGCCGACCGTGATGCGCGCACCCGGAAATGCGCTCGCCAACTGCTGCTCGAGTCGGGCCGCCACCGCCGCCCGCCCGGCCCCCGCCGCACCGACGTGGATGGCGCCGGCCTGCGCTCCGTTCAGGGCCGCGCGAACGGTCTGGGCGATGACGCCGGCCGCGTCGTCGACGCCGCGCGTGGTCGGGTTCGCGCCGGCGCCGCGCACCTCGCGAACGAACGCGCCGTCATCCGACACCGCGGCGATGGTCGCGGTACCGCCCGCATCGACTCCCACGCAGATCACCGCGCGTGCTTCTCCGGCCCGGGCGGCGCTCCGCTCCGTGCTTCGCGGCGCAGACGTTCGAGTAAGGCTTCGAGCCCCTGCGGCGCAATGGCGCCCAGCAGCCGCGGGCCGCGAGCACCGGTCACCCGCGGCAGGCCGGCCGCGCGATCGTGCAGCGTCATCGCGCCGAGGACCGCGAACGCCAGCGCCTCTTTCGCGTCGGGATCGATGCCGAATTCGTCGGAGAGCGCGACCCGCACGCCCGGCAGCTGCGCGCGCAGCGCGTCGACCAGCGCGGGATTACGCGCCCCGCCGCCGCTGACGATCGCCAGCGTCGCGTCCGAAGCGTGGGCGCGGATCGCGCCGGCCAGGCTGCACGCGCCCAGCGCCGTCAAGGTTGCGACGGCATCGGAGAGACCGCGCGCATCGAGCGCGTCGCGCCACCGGGCGATGAACGGCGCGCCGTACCGTTCGCGCCCGGTCGATTTGGGCGGCAGACGACGGAAGTACGAATCGTCGAGGAGCGCCGCAAGCAGCGCTGCGTCGACCGTTCCGCTGCGGGCCAGCAGCCCGTCTCGATCGCAGCGCTGCACGCCGCCGGTGCGAAACTGCAGGTAGGTATCGATCGGGAGATTCGCCGGTCCGGCATCGAAGGCGATGCCCTCGGGAAGCAGGGTCACGTTGGCGATCCCGCCGAGGTTGACGGCGACGCATTGACCCAGCTCGGCGAACAGCAGGGCGTCGACGAACGGGACGAGCGGGGCGCCCTGGCCGCCGGCGGCGGTATCGGCCGAGCGGAAATCGTACACGACGGTGACGCCGGCTCGCTCGCGAATGCGAAATGCATCGCCCAGCTGCAGCGTGTGATGCGCGTCCCCATCATGCGCGAGCGTGATGCCGTGCGAGGCGACGGCATCCAGAACCGCGCCCGGCGCAGCGACCGCGAGCGCGTCGCCGAACGCTTCGCCGATCGCCGCGTGCAAGGCCGAAATCTCGAGCGCTCCGACCGGCGCGGGTGGGAACGCGGACAGGATGCGACCCCGCAGGCCGTCGTCGAAGGGCATAGCAGCGAACGACTCGCAGCGTGCCTCGAGCCGGCCGCCCGCGAACCGAACGTCGCAGATCGCGACGTCGATCGCGTCGAGCGAAGTTCCGGAGAGCATTCCGGCGATCTTCACGACGCCGCGTCCATTGCGCGGACGGCCGCGTCGGCGACGGCGGCGCGCAGCGGCCGCAGGTCGCTGCGCCCGTAGTGCACGGCATTCGTCAGCAGCGTCACGCTGCAATCACGCGCCGGGTCGGCCCACAGCGACGTGCCGGTGAAGCCCGTGTGGCCGAAGCTCTGCCGCGACATCAACGCGCCGCTCGAGTTGTCGTCGCGCGTCTTGAGCGCCCACCCGAGGCCGCGGCGGAGAACTGGGTCGGCGGCCTGCTCGCGCACCGCGGTCCGCGCCGACGCGACGTTGAGCGGCGTCGGCCGGCCGCACAGCGCGGCCAAATACCATTCTGCCAGCACTGCCGCGTCGCGCGCGTCGCCGAACAATCCGGCGTGTCCGGCGACGCCGCCGAGCAGATGCGCCTTCTCATCGTGAACCGTCCCTTGCACCGCACCCCGCCAGGGTTCCGTCTCGGTGGCGGGGATGGCGGCCCGTTCGGCCGCCGGCGGGTTGTAGGCGGTTGAGCATGCGCCCCACGCGTGCAGCCGTGCGCCGACGTGCGCCGCCAGCGAGCGGCGCGCACCGCGCGCGAGAATCACCCCCAGCGCGATGAACCCCAGATCGCTGTAGATCACCTGCGTTCCGGGCGCCGCCGCGAGCGGTTCGGTCAGCGCGAAGGTTTCGACGTCGCGGTCGAGCAGGGTGCGATAGTCTGCGCCGCTGCGAAAACCGGCGTCATGGGCGAGAATCCGCCGCAGCGTGATCGGCGCGTGCGCGGTGCCGCGCCACTCGGGCACCAGGTCGAGCAGCAGTTCGTCGAGCGAAGGAATCAGGTTGCCCGCGTCTTCGAGCGCGACCGTCGCGACGAAAACTTTGGTGAGCGAGGCGAGATCGAAACGCGAGTCGACCGCGCAGGCCGGCGCGGCAGCGTCGTCGCGCATTTTCCCGTACGCGCGCTCGAAGCACACGCGACCGCGCCGCTCGACGCGCACGACCGCCGCACTGAAACGTTCCCCGAGCGCGGCCTGCACGACGCGCTCGAGCTCAGCGAACAGCGACGTTCTCGGAGGGGAGGAGCGGGAAGCGGCCGCGCGCTGCGGCGCGTCCGGTCAGCACGTCGGCGCAGCCGTCGAACGCCGGCGGCTGATCGCCGTAGGTGCAGGCGATCCGGCGCGCGGCCGGCCAAAGCAGCGCGTCGAACGGAAGCGCCGCCGACACGACGATTGCGTCCGGCGCGGCCTGCAGGATGCGCTCCACCGCAGCGCGCTGTGCGGCGAACCGGTCGGCGTTGCGCGTCACGATCACGAACTCACGGTCGCCGAGCCGCAGCACGTGGTCGAGCAGCAGCGCGATGTCGTTCGCATCGGGCTCGGCTGCGACCCGCATGTGTTCGCTTTTCCAGCCGCGCCGGCGCAGCGCTGCGCTCAGCGATCGGTCGACCGCCCTGGGAACGGCGGCGCCCGACGCAGCGGCCCGATCGGCCTCTTCGGGCTCGAACGAGATCACGGTGACCGCCTTTCCGTCGCCCAGGCGAACGTCGCCGCGCAGGACGGTGACCGCGCGCTGTGCCGCTTCGAGCGGAAGATTTTCGTCGAGCGCACCGGCGAAGGGGTGCAGGCTCGCATAGCGCAGGCGCAAGCGCATCACGCGCGCGTGCGCGTCGCGCAGACGGTCGAACGGAAGGCTTCCGTCGCGCACCGCCGCGCCGACCGCCTCGGCCGCGGCCTGCGCGAGTTCCAGGTGGTGGCTGATCAGCAGCAGATCGGCTCCGGCAGCGAGCGCTTCGACCGCGCCGTGCACGGTACCGGCCTGCGCGGCAACGGCATCCATCTCGAGACAATCGGTCACGATCACGCCGTCGAAGCCCAGCTCGTCGCGCAACACGCCTTGGAGAACGGCGCGCGACAGCGTCGCCGGACGCTGGCTGTCGAAGGCCTCGACGACGACATGCGCCGTCATGATCAGGGGCGCGGCGCGCTCGGCGACGAGCTGCGCGAACGGCGCCAGGTGGCAGCGGCGCAGCCGGGCGGCGTCGTCCGCCGCCCGTGGGAGCGTGACGTGCGAGTCGTCCGCCGCGGCGCCGTGTCCCGGAAAGTGCTTGAGTGTCGGCGCGACGCCGCCGCGCGCGAGCCCGCGCGCGAAAGCTCCCGCGAACGCGGCGACCCGCGCCGGATCGTCTCCGTAGGCACGGGTCCCGATCGCATTTCCGCTGCGCGACGCCAAGTCGGCGACCGGCGCGAGATCGACGCTGATGCCCAGCCGCGCGAGGTCGCGGCCGAGCAACGTCCCGAGCTCTTCGGCGAGCGGAAGGTCATTCGCCGCGCCGACGGCCAGGGCCGACGGCAGCTGCGCAACGCCCTCGCGAACGCGCGCCACCCGTCCGCCTTCCTGATCGATCATGATCAGCGGCGACGGCGACGCGACTGCCCGCAACGCTCCGACGAGGGGCTGCAGCGCGGCCGGACCGGCGACGTTGCGGCCGAACAGCACGACGGCACCGGGCGAGAAGGCGCGCAGCGCTTCGAGCGGCGCGCTCGCCGCATCGGCGCCGTCGAAGCCGACCGCGAACACACCGCGCGCGAGCAGCCCCGGATCGACGTCATCGTTCGTCCCGCGCGGGATCGTCATGGCGGCCGGTTCGACGCGCGCGGCCCGAACCCGGGTTAGTGCTTGAGCAGACGAATGATCTGCGCGACGAGCTTTCCGGCGGTCTTCGAGATGAAGATCTGCACCTTGGAGCCCTTCGCAACGTCGGTCAGCGTGTGGTAGCCCGGATCGTTCGCGGTCACCGACGTCGTCGGCATCGTCGAGACATCGACTTTGCCTTGCGGCGAATCAACGCTGATGACGCCCAAGTTGTAGTCGACGTGGGTGACCCGGCCCTCGATCACGCCACCGTCCTGGGTACGGTCGTCGACGACCGCGGCAACCGTTGCGGTCGGCGTTGGGGACGGCTTCTTCCGGGCGTCGGCAGCGCCGGGCGCAAGAACGAGACCCACCGCGATGACGGCGGGCACGAAACGGAACATGGCGACTGGGGAACGCATGCGGGGAAGAGTCCGTTCCGCCTCAGTTCTGCATTCCACCTACCGCGCGCAGATAATCTTCGCGCGCCGACGGGTCGCCGGCCTTGGCGCGGCGCAGCGCCGCCCGCGCCGCGATGACGCCCTCGTCGGTGGCGGCGTGCCCGCCGAGCACCAGCCGTAGCGCCAGCAGAGCCTCATCGGCCGCCCGCACGCCGACCGCATCGAGCGCGCGATAGAACGGTTGCGCACGCGGTTCGTCGGAGCGTTCGCGCAGGACGGCGCGGATCGCGTCGGCCTTCGACGGCGTTCCGTCGAGGAAGTAACCGTCGAGAGGGTGCAGTTCCATCGGAATGCGATTCGCGGTGCGTCTGCTCGCGCTTCCCGCCGCAGCGTTCGCCGCAGCGGCCGCACCGTCAACGGACTCGCTTGCTAACGTCGCCGCCGCAAACGGCCACGCGGCCGCGATCCACCTGCGCGCGACCGCTACCCGGACGTTCGACGGGCGCCGCACCTTCATCACGATCGAGCAGCTCGGCACCCGCCGCCTGGTGCGGCGCTGCACGGCCGAGGTCTGCGTCGGCTCGTGGTTCGATGGGCGAACGCTGGCCGCGTTCGGGCTCAACGGTACAACGCTCCCGGAAGATGACCCGCTGACGCCGGTCCGCCGAACGTTCTCGGCGATCGTTTCCTATGCGTTTGCGGAGCCCGCATTTCGCGAGGCGGGCGGCAGCGCCGTCGCGGACGGACGGGGGCGATGGCGCGTCCGAGCCGCCGACGGCGAAACGCTGATCGCACAGCTCGATCCCGACACGTTGGCGCTGCGGCGCATCCTGGACGAGCGCGGGGCCGCCCTGGCCGACTACGGGGACGACGTCCGGGCCGGCGGCGCCACCTTTGCGCTCAAGCGCCGGGGGCTCTTCGAAGAACCCCTCGACGCGGTCGAAGCGGTGCCGGGTCCGCTCGAGCCGCCCGACGGTGCGCCGGCAACCTTCACCGGCGACCCCCGTGTCGCGCTCGCGGACGCGCCGATCCCCATCGTGCCCTGCACGCTCGCCGGGCGCGCGGCGCGCTGCTTGCTCGACACCGGCGCGACGCCCAGCGCGATCACGCTGCCGCTCGACGAAAGGCTCGGTCTCGAACCGCGCGGTGAACTCGAAATCAACGGCTTCTCGCGCTTCGCGACCGGCTTTGTCGAAACCGGGCCGCTGGCGCTTGGCGCCGCCCGCTTCGCCCACGCACGGTTCGCGGTCGTGCCGGCGGTCCCCAGGGCGAACTTCGATGTGGTCGTCGGCGCCGATTTGCTGGCCCGCCTGCACGTGGTGATCGATCGCGCCAATGGCTTCGCGCGCGTCGACGCGCCCGCCGCGGAGGCGTCGCGCGCGACCTTGCCGGTGACGTTCCAAGCCGGCGTGCCGCTGATCGACACCGTGCTCGACAAAGAACCGGCCCGCGCGCTGCTCGACACCGGCGATGCCGTGACCGTCTCGCTCGGATATGCCGACTACCGGCGGGGGCCGCAATGGCCGGTCGTCGGCCGCACGCTCGCGGCCGGCGTCGCGGGCGCGACCGACGCCTTCTTCGTCACGATTCCCGACGTCCGGCTCGGCGACCAGTCGCTCGGACCGACGCGCGCTGCGGTTAACCGCACTCAGGAGCAGGTGCACGTCGGGATCGGCCTCTGGACGCGCTGCGTCGTCGACCTCGACCTGCCGCGCGAACGGTTCGGTTGCTTGGCGCGCTGAACGCGCCCGCTTAGTCGAGGTCGGCTTCGAGCGCTTCCGCCGTGCGCTGCATCACCTTGGCGAGCAGCGCGATCGCACCGGCGCGATTCGTGTTCAGCAGCATGTACTGCATCCGGTCGTTTGGATGCACGACGACGAAAACGCCCTTGCTGCCGAGCGTGATCGACTTGAGGATCCGTTCGACGAACGCCCGGTCCTCTTCGTCCAGTTGGACGCAGCCGCTGCTCTCTTCTTCTTTCAGAAGATCGCTGAGAAAGGTGTCCATATTTTCAGGGACGTCCATCTGTACGAAGAAACCCCCGCTCTGACGCGTGGCCGATTGCCCTTAGAATATCGGGTTCATCGCCGAATGTGAAGCGCAAACGTCAAGACTGCGTGAAATTCGCGTTCGAAGTTGTTGAAGGGTACGGTGGAACGGTGGACTGCGACGTAGTGATCCTGGGCGCCGGCGCCGCCGGACTTGCGTGCGCCCGCTCCCTTCTGACAGCAGGCCGGACGATCGTGGTGCTCGAGGCGCAGTCGCGCGTCGGCGGCCGCCTGCTGACGCGCGAAGGACCCGGCGTTCCGATCGAACTGGGCGGGGAATTCGTGCACGGCCCGGCTGCGGTCAGCTTCGAGCTGCTGCGCGCTGCCGACACGGCGGCGATCGATGTGGACGGGACGTCGTTCGCGTTCCGCGACGGCACGCTCAGCGAGGCTGAGGATCCGTTCGAGGTCGCGTCGAGCGTGTTCGCTCGCGCACGCAATCTGCGCGCGGACGTCAGCGTGGCGGAGTTTCTTTCGACCTTCGACGAGCGCGAGCGCGTGTTCACGCGCATGCTGGTCGAAGGATTTGACGCCGCCGAACCCGCGCGCGCGAGCATTCTGGCGCTCGCCGACGAGTGGCGCGATGGTGTTGGCGGGCAAACCGCGCGCCAATTTCGTCCGCTCGGCGGCTATGCGCCGCTGCTGCGAACGCTTCGCGCGGCGCTCGATCCGCAGCGGGCGCGACTCTTGCTCGACTGCACGGTACGCTCGGTGCACCGCGACGGCAACGGTGTCGACGTCACCGCCGCCGATGGCGCGGGAGCCGTGCTGCAGGTGCACGCGCAGGCCGCGATCGTGACGTTTTCGGTCGGCGTGCTGCAGGCCGGAGTCCCGGTCTTCGATCCGCCGCTCCCGGCGGCGACCGCGGCCGCACTGGCGTTGCTCGCGATGGGTCCGGTCGTGAAGCTGGCGCTGACGTTCCGCAGTGCGTTTTGGGAGACCGTTGCCGGCGGCCGCTATCGCGATGGCGCGTTCTTTCACCGTGTCGAAGCGGCTTTTCCGAGCTTCTGGACGCAGTTGCCGGTCCGCGCGCCGCTCTTGATCGCGTGGGCCGGCGGACCCAAAGCGGAGGCGCTGCGCGCGTTCGACGATAGCGCCCGCGTCCGCACCGCCCTCGACGATCTGCATACGCTCTTCGGCGACGAGTCCGATCCGCACGGCGAGTTCGAGTCCGCGGATCAGCATGATTGGCAGCGCGATCCGTACGCGTGCGGCGCCTACAGCTACGCATTGGTCGGCGGCGCGCACGCCCGCGAGGCGCTCGCGAGCCCGGTCGACGACCGGCTTTTCTTTGCCGGCGAAGCGAGCGCGTCCGCGGCCGAGTCCGGAACCGTTGCGGGAGCGCTGCAGAGCGGCCAACGCGCCGCTGCACAGGTACTCGCGCGCTACGGCGTCAGCGGCTGACGCGCCAGACCCACCACATCAGCGGGAGCTGCAGCGGGACGCGCGCCCATAAGGCCCACGCGGGAGCGACCGCCGCAAAACGTTCGGCATCGACGGCCATGAGGATGTTGGCCGGCCATACCGCAAGCAGCAGCAGGATCAAGCCGCAGCCCGACATGCTGCGCGTTCGCGGGAGAAGCAAGCCCAGGCCGCCGGCAATCTCGGCCAGCCCGCTGATCGCGACCAGCTCGGCTCCGTGCCCGAGCGCCGGCGGCACGATCTTCGCATAGAGCTGCGGCCGGATGAAATGCAGGGCGCCGGCGGTCACGAACAGGCCGGCGGCGACCACCGAAGCGCGCATCCCTGCCGGTTTACCGCAGCTTGACCGACCGTCCCTCGGCACCCGAAGGTCGACCACCGCTGGGGCGGAGTATGGACTGGGAAGCGCGGCGCCGAACGGGGCGCTCAACGCACCACGGAGTGAGCATGCAGAGAAGCGCCCGACTCGGCGTGATGGCCGCGCTGGACCGGCCGACGTTTAACGTTCCCTTGATTTCGATCCTCGCCGCCGGACTCGTCCTGCGCTTGCTCTTCATCGGCAGCGAAGGCTTCCACAACGATTTGGGAGCCTTCGAGTCGTGGACGCTCACCCTGCGCGACAATCCGCCGTGGGTCTTTTACGCGCGGTCTGGCTTCGCGGACTATCCGCCCGGCTACTTCGTCATCCTGTGGGTGCTGGCGAAGTTCTACGGTGCGGCCGCGCTCCTGCTCGGCGGCAACGAATCCAGCCACGGTTGGGCTCTCCTGCGGACGTTCGTCAAGATCCCGGCGATCGCGATGGACATGGTCGACAGCGTCGTCCTGTACGCGATCGTGCGCCGCTATGCGGCGCCGACGGTCGCGCTGATCGCGGCGGCCTTTCTCGCGCTCAACCCCGCCGCGATCTACGTCTCGTCGTATTGGGGTCAGGTCGACTCGGTCTCGTGGGGGTTGATCCTGATCGCGCTGTGGTGCGTCCTGCGCGCTTCCGACGACCCCGCCAAGATGACGGCGCGGCTGACGTGGGCTTGGCTCGCGTTCGCCTTCTCGGTGCTGATCAAGCCGCAAGGCGCGACGATCGGCCTGCTGCTGCTGGCCTACCCGTTCGCGACCGGCGACCTCGCCGTGCGAGCGCGCCGCCTCAAAGGTACGGCGATCGGCGTCGCCGCCGCGATCGGCCTGACGCTCGGCATCTCGCTGCTGTTCCATCCGAGCGCCGATGTGGTCGGGTGGCTGGCCGGCCGATATCTCTACGGCAGCAACGTCTATCAGTACAACACGGTCAACGCGTTCAACCTGTACGCGCTGGTGCGCAACATGTGGGTGCCGGACAGCATGCCGTTGAGCCTGCTGGGCATTCCGGTCGGTCCGCTCGCGCTTTGGGGTGTCCTGCTCGTGCTCGGCGCGACGGCCCTCATCGTCGGCCGCTACCTGCAGCTGCGCGACGACCGAGCGCTGCTCGAAGGCGCACTCCTGTGCGCCCTCGCGTTCTTCGTACTCGCGACGCGCATGCACGAACGCTACATCTACGGCGCGTTTCTGCTCGCGATGCCGCTGATCGCGTTCGGACGCACCGGCCTGGTGTCATCGATCATCCTCAGCGTGACGATGTACTTGAATCTGGCCTACTCGTTGGCGTACCAGAGCGTAATGGAAAACCACCAGACCGGCGTCGACGCGACGAACCTCTGGCCGCTGATCTCGCATCCGGCCGCGCTGGCCAACGTCGCATTGTTCTTCTGGCTCGGCTACCAGTATTTAGGCGGCAGCCTGCAGCAGGTCGACGCGGCCGCGTCCGAGGGTGCTCCCGTCACAGCCGGACCATCGAAGAGCGCCGCCTGGTGGGGTCTTCCGGCCGGGACCGGCATCGGTGGCTCATCGGGCCCCGGCGTTCTCGCCGGCGTTCGGCACTTCGCCTCCCGCGCGCGCGGCTGGTTCAGCCCGCGCGAAGGGCTCGCCTCGCTGACACGGCTCGATGCCGTTCTGATCGCCGGTTTCGTCGTCGTCGGCTTCCTGGTCGCCATCGTGAACTACGCCTGGCCGCCGGAGCGCATCTTCGACGAGATCTACTTCGCGCGCGCGGGCGAAGAATATCTGCGCGGCGGACTCCAGTTCGAATGGACGCACCCGCCGTTCACCAAGCTCGTCATCGCTCTTTCAATGCTGCTGTTCGGCGGTTTGCACGGGGCCGGCAACACGTCGTACGGCTGGCGCTTCCTCAACATCGTGATCGGCGCGCTCGAAATCGGCTTGATCTACGCCTTCGCGAAACGGCTGACTTCGTCGACCGTGTTCGCGGCGCTGGCCGCACTGATGCTGGCCTTCGAAGGCTTCCACTTCGTCGAGTCGCGGCTGGCGACAGGCGAGATCACGATCTCGACCTTGATCCTGCTCGTGCTCTACTCGCTGTACCGGTATTGGACCAACGTCCAGGTGCGGGTCCAGCAGGTCGTTTTCGGTACCTTCGGCCCGGCTTTCTGGATCACGCTTGCGGCGGGCATCCCGGTCGCGATGGGCTTCTCCTGGCTCCTGAACCGAGAGCCGCCGGCGCACAACCTCTGGATCGCTTCCGGCATCAGTCAAGCCAATGCCGGCGCCGGCTCGTACCTGATCGCATTCCTCTACGTCATGCTCGGCGCGTATCTAGTCGCGCGCCTCGTCGTTCCGCGCTTCCTGCCCGTCGCCGGCTGGCGAGCGTCGTACGCCGAAGGGACCCTCGTCTACGGGGACGCCGCGGGCAAACCGATCGTGCAGCAGCCGACGACCGCCGATCCTCCGCCCGGGTTGAAGGTCAGCTACGCGAAAGACGGATCGCTGCGGTATGCCACGCCTGAGGGCAGCGCCGTCTTTTCACCCGACGGCACCATGACCGTCGACGATGCCGCGACGCTCCAGGCGCGGACGGCACGCACCTGGCTGTTCGTCCTGTTGGGCGCAATGGGCTTGCTGGCAGCGAGCAAATGGAACGGTGCCTTCGACTTCGTGATCGTCGGTGCAGTGATCGTGCTGGTGTGGGGCCAGCGATTCCTACCCCGCCGCGCGCTCTACGGGAACCCGAACGGGTTCACGGTCGACGTGCTGCTGGGCTCGATCACGTTCGTCGCCGCGACGGTGTATACGCTCGCGTACATCCCCTTCTTCCTCGATCACCACGGCTTTGCCGACATGCTCGCGCTGCAGCAGCAGATGTACTGGTATCACGAGAACGTGCGCGCCACGCACCCGTACTCGTCGGTCTGGTGGCAGTGGCCGATCATGCAGGTCCCGATCTCGTACTACTATCACGACTTTCGTGTCGGTGCCGCGCTGCAGGATGCGCACGCCTGCTGCGTCGCCGAAATCTTGGCGCTGCCGAATCCGGTCGTGTTCCTGCTGGGCCTGATCTCGGTGCCGACCGTCGGCGTGCTCGCCTGGCGCGAACGGAACAAGGGCTACGCGCTGCTCGTCGTCACCTACTTTCTGCAGTGGCTGCCCTGGGTGCGGTCGCCGCGGCTCCTGTTCGAATACCACTTCTTTCCGAACCTCGCCGTGATCGTGCTCTGCAACGCGGTCCTGATCCAGCGCCTCTACGGCCGCTTCAAGTCACCGGAGCGCAACTGGTACCTCGGCGGCTACGCGGTGGTGGTCGTGCTCATGTTCGCGTACTTCTATCCCATCCTCGCCGGCGTTCCCGTCACCTACGAAACCTGGCACGCCCGCATGTGGCCCGACCTCTTAGGCATCCCGCACACCAGCTGGATCGTCCCGCCCCACTAGCGCTCGCGAAACTCGCCGCGCTCGTCGGGGCTAGTTGACGCGCTTCGTGCGCCCTTTCCATTCGCGTTCGCGGAGGACGTATTTCTGGATCTTTCCGGTCGAGGTTTTCGGCAGGTCGCAGAATTCGTAGGACTTGGGGACTTTGAATGCGGCGATGCGTTCGCGGGCGAAGGCGCGGAGCGTTTCGGCGTCGAGCGTTTTTCCGGGTTTGATTGTCACGAAGGCTTTGGGAACTTCGCCCCATTTGGCGTCGGGGATTGCGACCACGGCGCACTCGAGGACGGCGTCGTGTTCGAGCAAGACTTTCTCGACCTGCTGGGTGGAGATGTTCTCGCCGCCGCTGATGATGACGTCTTTGGCGCGGTCGACGATCTCGATGTAGCCGTCGGGATGACGAACGGCGATGTCGCCGGAGTGGAACCAGCCGCCGGCGAAGGCGCGCGCCGTCGCCTCGGGGTCGGCATAATACCCCTTCATCACGTTGTTGCCGCGCATCACGATTTCGCCGTGCGTCGTGCCGTCGGCGGGAACGTCGTGCAGGTCGGGATCGACCACCCGTACGTCGTTGGGAGCGAGCGTCACCATCGGGACGCCTTGGCGGCTTCGCATAAGCGCCTGATCGGCCGCCGACAGCGCATCCCACACCGGGCTATGCCATGCGCACTCGGTGATCGGGCCGTAGGTCTCGGTCAGGCCGTAGACGTGATGGATCTCCGCGCCGAGCGCCTCGACCTGCCCGATCGTGGTCGGCGAAGGCGGCGCGCCGGCGGTCGTCACGATCACGCGCCGCGGAAAGGCTACCGTTTCGGGATGGTTGGCGAGGGCGATCAGCACGGTCGGGGCGGCGTTGAAGTGCGTCACGCCCTCGTGGTGCACGGCCCGATTGATTCCCGCCGCGTCGACTTTGCGCAGACACACATGCGTCGCGCCCACGGCGGTGACGGCCCAGGGAAAGCACCAGCCGTTGCAATGGAACATGGGCAGCGTCCAAAGATAGACGCTCTCGGGACGCAGGTTGGCGTGGAAGATCTCGGACAGCGCGTTCATGTATGCGCCGCGGAAGGTGTACATCACGCCCTTCGGCTTCCCGGTCGTGCCGCTGGTGTAGTTGATCGAGATCGTGTCGTTCTCATCGCCGGAGCGTGGCGTCAGGTCGCGCGCTTGCGCTTCGTGGAGAAGCTCTTCGTAACCGACGGCGCCGGAGACGGACCCCGGCGTACCGGGTGCTGCGACGCGGATGCGCCGGATCGTGCTGGCGAGACGGTCGACAAGCGGATCGAGTTCGCCATCGTAAAGCAGCAGTTCCGCGCCGCAGTGGCCGAGGATGTAGTCGATCTCCTCCGGCGCTAGGCGGGTGTTGAGCGCGCACAGGACGCCGCCGGCGACGGGAACGGCAAAGGTTGCTTCGAGGACCATGCTCGTGTTGGGCGCGAGCACGGCAACGCGCTCGCCGTTGCGGATGCCGAGCATCTGCAGTGCCGCGCCGAGTCTGCGCACGCGGTCCAGGAACTCCGGATACGTGCGCCACGCGTCGCCGTCGATCACCGCGGTGCGCTCGGGATAGACGAACGCCGCGCGGGTGAGGAAGTCGAACGGATCGAGCGCGCGCACGTGCACGGCGGCGGATGGTTCGGCGATCATGGCGCTCCTCCAGGCTTGGCTCGGCTCTTGCGCCGAACCGGAGCCGCCGTCCTTGCGGTCGGAGCGCTAGGCCCGGTCGCTGCGCCGGAACGGTAAGATATCCGGCCGCGCGTAGAAAGGGCCGCCCATGCGTGCTACCGGCCGCAGCAGGCTCGCGTCGACCTTGCCGTCGCGCACGATGTCGTCGGCGATTCGAAGATGCACGGCGCGGCCGAGAACGAGGGTGGCTGACCCTTCGCCGTCGCCGAGCGGCACGAGCGCAAACAGCTTGCACTCGAAGTTGATCGGCGATTCGGCGATCCGCGGCGGCCTCACCACGATCGACGGCGCGGGCGTGAGCCCGGCGACCTCGAACTCATCGACCTCGGGCGGATAGAGACGACCGGTGGCGTCCATCGGCACGAGCGTCGATTCCGTGGCGATGTTGATGACGAACTCGCCGAGCGCCTTGACGTTCGCGAGCGTGTCTTTCTGCGGCCGGTCTTCACTCGCCATCGGTGCGAAGCCCAGGATCATCGGGTTCGCGCTGAACGCATTGAAGAACGAGAATGGCGCGATGTTGTGGATCCCCTGGGCGCTGGTCGTCGACACCCAGGCGATCGGCCGCGGCACGACGCTTCCGATGAGAAAGCGATATGCCTGATCCCAGGGCAGCGTACTCAGGTCGTGTTCGATGAGAACCTCCGGCCGTCACGGCTTGAGCGGTGCGCCCCCGTCGGCCTGCCCGATCTCCGTGGCCGCCGGCATCTCGGGTCCGGCGAAGCGCATCGGCGGCAGCACGCCGATCTTGGAGCGGAAGATCTGATACTGGCGGAAACCGTCGACTTCAAAACGCGCTTTTGATTCGATCATCCCGGCGTCGTAGAGCGATTGGGCGATCGCCGAGTCGCGGCCGAGCTTGCGGATCGCAAGCGGAAGCAGCTTCTCCTCGAGGTCGAGGATCCGGAACTTCGCTTCCTCGGGATCCGGTGATTGCTCGATCGCCTCGCGAACGATCCGCAGCCCGGTCCCGATGTGACGGACCTCGTCGTGCATCACGTGCTCGTAGGTATAGGCGGTCGCCAAATCACCGTGCTCTTTGGCCAAATCGATGATCGAGTTGAACAGGACGTGCGCAGAGTAGGATTCGAGCGTGCAGACCTGGCCGTAGACGATCTCTAAAAAGGTCGGCAGGCCGTTCACGAAGCGAAAGAGTTCGGTCTGCTCGTAGGGGACGTCGAGGCTGTCGGCGAGGTCGAGGTCGGCGATCCGGCGCCACTCGATCTGGGTGTGACGCACCTCGTCGAGCGCGTGCGTGGCGTAGAAATACTGCACGCTCGGTTTGTTGGTCTTGGTCAGGATCTGGGCGACCTGTGCGGTCGTCTGCGCCTCGCCCCAGCAGGTCGTGACCATGATCGGCTTCATCGCCGCCTTGTAGGCGGACGACAGCTCGGGATCGTGCGTCTTGGCGGCGCGATACTTCTCGAGCAGCTGGCGCGTGTCGCGCGCTTGGTTCTCGATGTAGTCTTCGTACGACTCGAGCGTTCCGAAGGTGCGCAGATCCTCGCCGGGCACGTGCGACGGGATCACGGTAACGGGACTCATGAACGACATGGCACGGCACTCCAGCGGGTGTGTCGGTACGCTACCACTGCCGGCGGCCCGCTCCTGGGAGGGGGGCGACCCCGATCGCTTGGCTTGCGATGAGGCACTCTTATCGGCGCCCGGCAGAACCGGCGCACCCCGTCGCGGAAAGGACGGTCCATGCCCCAGACACCGCTCCGCGGCAACGATGCCCTCGAGGGCCGGCTCTACATCGACGGCGCGTTCGCCGAAGCGCGGGATGGAGCGACGTTCGCGACGATCGACCCCGCCACCAACGAGACGATCGCCGAGGTCAGCGCCGGCGGTCCCGCCGACGTCGACCGCGCCGTGGCCGCCGCCCGCCGGGCCTTCGACGAGGGGCCCTGGCCGCGCATGACGGCCGCGCAGCGGGCCAAGATCTTGCGCCGTCTGGGCGAGCTGCTGGTCGACCATCGCGAGGATCTCGCGCGGCTCGAATCGCGCGATGCGGGGAAGCCGTTCCGCGAAACCGCCGACCGCGACGTGCCGCGCGCCGCCGACAACTGCGCCTTCTTCGCCGGCGCGATCGAGCACCGCGAACAGAGCGCGTTCTTCGACCGCAAACCGTTCCTCGGCACGCCGCGCGAGATCGTGTCGATCGTGCGCGAGGAACCGGTCGGGGTGTGCGCCCTGCTCACGCCGTGGAATTCTCCGCTGATGCAGGCGACCTGGAAGATCGCGCCGGCGATCGCCGCCGGCAACACCTGCGTCCTCAAGCCCTCGGAGCTGACGCCGCTCTCCACCCTCAAGCTGGCCGAGCTGTGCGGTGAAGCCGGCGTGCCGAACGGGGTCGTGAACGTCGTGACCGGATACGGTCCGCGCGCCGGTGCGCCGCTGGTCGCGGACCCGCGCGTCGATGCCGTCGCGTTCACCGGCAGCGAGCCGACCGGGATCGCGATCAACCTCGCCGCCGCCGCGACCCTCAAGAAAGTCACGCTCGAACTGGGCGGAAAGTCGGCCAACGTCGTCTGCGCCGACGCCGATCTCGATCTCGCCGTCGAGGGCAGCGTGCTGGCGATGTTCCGCCACAGCGGACAAGTGTGTTTAGCCGGTACGCGGCTCTTCGTGCAGGCCGGAATCTACGAGCGTTTCGTCGAGCAATTCTTGGCCCGCGTGAAGGCGCTGCGCGTCGGCGATCCGCAGTCGACCGAATCCGACCTCGGGCCCCTGATCTCGCCCCAGCACCGCGAACGCGTCGAAGCGTTCATCGCGCAGGCCGAGGCCGAGGGCACCGAAGCACTGCTGCGCGGCACGCGTCCGGCACACCCGGCGCTCGCGCGCGGGAATTATCACGGGCCGACCATCTTCGCGCCGTCCGATGACGACCGTCAGATCGTGCGCGAGGAAGTGTTCGGGCCGGTGCTCAGCTTGTTTCGCTTCGAGACCCTCGATGAGGTCGTGGCGCGTGCGAACGCGACGCGGTACGGACTCTCATCGTACATTTGGACCCGCGACATCGCGACCGGGATGCGCTTCGCCGAGCGCGTGCGCGCCGGGATGTGCTGGATCAACGGCTACTTTCTGCGTGACCTGCGCCAGCCGTTCGGCGGTCGCGGACACAGCGGCCTGGGCCGCGAAGGCGGCCGCTGGTCGCTGGATTTCTTCACCGAGCCGAAGCTCGTCTGCATCGCCTACTGATGGGTTCGATCGTCGCCGGCCTCTTCTCGACCCATGTCCCGCGGCTGATGATCTTCGACCCCGAGAAACGCCGCGAGTACATGCAGTCGACGGTCACCTCGTTCTACGAGGTCCTGCCGCAGCTTCGCGAGGAACGCATCGCGCCGCTCGATTTCGACACCTTCGTGGTGATCGACACGCACTGGCATTCGACGCTCGAATGGGTGCTCAACGCGCACGCGCGGCACGAGGGCATCTACACCTCGGACGAGATTCCGTGGATGATCCACGACTACGCCTACGACTATCCGGGCGACCCCGAGCTGGCGCAGCTGATCGCGCGGGAATGCAAGGCCTCGCAGGTCTGGGCCCAGGCGTCCGCCCATCGCGGTTTGCCGGTGCACTACGGCACGCTCAACGTGATGCACTATTACAACCCCGGCCCGGGCAAGAAACGCGTACTTCCGATCAGCGTCTGCGATACCGCCGAGGTCGAGGCGAACCTCGCCTTCGGCGCCGCCCTCGCGCGCGCGGTCGCGGCCAGCGACCGCAAGGTGCTGCTGCTCGCTTCGGGCGGCATGTCGCACCGCTTTTGGCCGCTGGCGGTCATCCGCGAGCACGCCAGCGCGGATCCGCGGGACATCAACGGCGAGAACCTGCGCGCGTGGGACGAGCGGATCATGGCCTGGTGGCGGGCCGGCGACCACGCCAGCGTCCTCGCGCACGCCGACGCCTTCCGCAAGGAGTGTGCGCCCGAAGGGCGGTTCGCCCACTACTTGAGCCTGGCCGGTGCGCTGGGCGGCGCGGCGTGGACGGTGCCGGGCATTCAGTACGGGAACTACGAGGCCGCCATCGGAACGGGACAAGCAAATTTCTGGTTTCCGGTGACCTAACGTCGATGCCGCACATCGTAATCGAGTGTTCCTCCAATCTTCGCGCGCGGGCCGACCTGCCGGGACTGGTCGAACGCGTGCACACGGCCGCGCTGGCGACCGGGGTCTTTCCGCTCGGCGGGCTCCGCACGCGGGTCGCTGAGCGCGATCTCTTCGCCATCGCCGACGGCGATCCGGAGAATGCGTTCGTCCACGTGGTCGTGCGCATCGGCGCAGGCCGCGATACCGCCACCAAGCGCGAAGCGGCCGACGCGATCTTCGACGCCGTCTGCGACGCCCTGGCGAGCGCATTCGAGACCACACCGCTGGGCATCTCGCTCGAGCTGGTGGAGATCGACCCTGACTTCAGCCGCAAGAAGAACAATCTTCACCAGTACGTGACGACCCGGAAGGCCGCCGTATGATCGCCGACATCTCGCGCTTGAAGGGTTCGATTCCGCCGCTGATCACGCCGTTTCGCGACGGCGAGGTCGACTACGACGCCTACGCGCGGCTGGTCGAATTCCAGGTTGCGAACGGGTCGCACGGCGTGCTGGTCAACGGCACGACCGCGGAACCGTCCACGCTGACCGTCCGCGAACGCAACCGGCTGGTCGAGATCGCGGTCGCGACCGCCGCCGGTCGCATCGCGGTCGTGGCGGCGACCGGATCCCAGTCGCTCGCCGAGACCAAGGCGCTCACCGCGCACGCCGTCGAGGCAGGCGTCGACGCGCTGCTGATCGTCACCCCGTATTATATCCGGCCGCCGCAGCGCGGGCTGATCGAGTACTACCTCGAGGTCACCAAAGACCATGACCTGCCGTGGATGATCTATCACATCCCCGGACGCACCGCAGTGCAGGTCGAGCTCGCCACCGTCGTCGAGCTGTCCCGCCGCTCGCCGCGGTTCATCGGCATGAAGCAGGCCGTCAACGACCTCGGCTTCGTTTCGGCTTGTCTCGATGTCTTGCCGTCGTTCCGGGTCTTCGTCGGGCTTGAAGAGCTGAGCTTTCCCATGCTCGCCGTCGGCGCGGTCGGGCTGATGAATGCGGTGGGGAACCTGCACCCGCAGAGTTTGGCCGAGCTGTGCCAGGCCGTCTGGGCCGGCGATCTGCATCGCGGCCGCCTGCTGCACCAGCGCCTGTTCGAGCTCAATACCGCGGTCTTCTTCGATACGAACCCGATTCCGATCAAGTACATGATGAAGCGGCTGGGTCTGCTGGAACGCAACGAACATCGCTTGCCGATGGTACCGGCGACACCCGAGCTCGAAAAACGTCTCGACGGCGTGATCGAACGCTGCGGGTTCTTCTCGACCACAGCGAACGCGTGAAGCTGGCCTCGTTCACGACGCCCGGCGGGTGGGCCGGCTTCGGCGCCGTCGTCGAGGGCGGCGTCGTCGATCTTGGTTCGCGGCTGACTCCCGCGCAAGGAGATCTGCAAGCACTGATCGCCGGCGGGGGACTCGACGATGCGCGTCACGCTGCCGCAGGAGCCGCTCCCGATTACGGCCTCGAGGCGTTGACGTTTCGGCCTCCGGTTGCCGCGCCCGAGAAGATCTTCTGCATCGGCGTCAACTACACGAACCGCAACGAGGAATATCGCGACGGCTCCGCCGCGCAGAACTACCCGAGCGTCTTCCTGCGGACGCCGGGCTCATTGACCGGTCACCGGCAGCCGCTGCTGCGGCCGCCGGAATCGGCGCAGCTCGACTACGAAGGCGAGATCGCGCTCGTGATCGGGCGCGGCGGCCGCCGGATCCCCGCCGAGCGGGCGCGCGAGCACGTCTTCGGGTTGACCTGCATGAACGAAGGCACGATTCGTGACTGGGTGCGCCACGCGAAATTCAACGTCACCCAAGGCAAGAACTTCGCCAACTCCGGCGCGGTGGGGCCCTGGATCGCCACCGTCGATGAAATCGGCGACTTCGACGCGCTGCACGTCACGACACGCGTAAACGGTGAGACACGCCAGCACGACACGACCGCACACCTCGCGTTCGGCTTCGCCTACCTGATCGCGTATCTCTCGACGTTTGCCGAACTCAAGCCCGGCGACATCATCGCGACCGGCACGCCGACCGGCGCCGGCGCGCGCTTCGATCCGCCGCGGTATCTCGTACCGGGCGACGTCGTCGAGGTCGAGGTGGAGGGCGTCGGAACGCTGATCAATCCGGTCGCCGATGAGTGATGGGAATTGGGCCGCACAGCCGGAATGGCCGACTTGGTGAGCGTTATCATCGAGGGCGCCGCCGTGATGGACGCGGCGAGCCCGGACTTCGACCCGATCGAGTGGTACACCGAGCAACCGTGGAGCGACGGCCTGCCGATCGTGCCGCCGACGCCGGAGAAGATCGCCGCCGCGGTGGCGGCGCTGGGCGGCGAACCGGACTTCGCCGAAGCGGTCGTACCTCCGCGCCGCGGCACGCTGACGCGTGAGGTTCTGGCGATCAATCTGGTGATGGCCGGCGGGAAGCCGGAGTACGCGCCCGTCGTGCGCGCCGCGATGCTGGCGCTGTGCAGCAAAGCCTTCAACCTCAACGGCGTCCAGGCGACCACGCACATGGCCGCGCCGCTGCTGATCGTCAACGGCCCGATCCGCGGCGAGATCGGCATGAACGCCGGTCATAACGTCTTCGGCTCGGGCAACCGCGCGAACGCGACCATCGGCCGGGCGATTCGTTTGATCTTGCTGACCGTCGGCGGCGCGACTCCGGGTGATCTCGACAAGAGCACCCTCGGGCACCCGGGGAAATACACCTACTGCATCGCGGAGAACGAAGAGCTGAGTCCTTGGGCCCCCTATCACGTCGAACACGGGATGGCTCCCGAGGACAGCAGCGTGTTCGTGATCGCCGCCGAGCCGCCGCACAGCGTCGTCAACCACGTCGCCGACGACGCGCAGGGTGTGCTCGACAGCATCGTGTCGGCGATGAGCACCATCGCGCACAACAATGCCGTCGCCGGCGGCTCGTGCGCGGTCGTGATCTCGCCCGAGCACGCAGCGACGATCGCCGGCAGCGGCTTCACGCGCAACGACGTCAAGAACTACCTCTGGTACAACGCGACCAATGCCTGGTCGGCGGTCAGCTTCGGCGACCGCTATGCGGGCGGCGGGAAGGTCTACAATAAAGCGCTGCCGGCCTGGTACAAGCGCGAGCCGAACGCGCGCATCCCGATCGTGCCCAACGCGAACGACATCCATCTCTTCGTCGCCGGCGGCGCGGCCGGTCGCTTTTCGGCATTCATCCCCGGTTGGGGACGGATGACGAGCCCCGTGCTGCGCAAGATCGACGGCAGCCCGGCGCCGGAGGCGGCGGTCTGCATCGACGGCACGTGTCTGCTCTAGGAGAACACTCGTGTCCCAGAACGTCCAATCTGATCCAGGGATGATGGTGTACGATCCGCGCGGTGTCGTTCACGTCGAACGGCGCCGTCCGGCGCCGCGCGTCAAGTCGCTCGACGGCTTGCGCGTCGGGGTTCTCGACAACACGAAGTGGAACGGCTGGAAGCTGCTCGAGCGCACGATGACGATTCTCGGCGAGCAGTACGCCTTCGCCTCGATCACCCGCTACAAGAAAGAAGGGTTCTCGGTCACCGCCGAGCCCGAGCTGATCGCGCGCATCGCGGCGGAGAACGACATCGCCGTCACCGGCATCGGTGATTGAGGCTCCTGTACGTCGTGCTGTACGTACGACGCCGTTCGGCTCGAGGAATCGGGGATTCCGACCGCCGTCATCGTCACCACCGTCTTCGAGCACGAGGCCCTCGTTCAACGCACGGCGCTCGGCTTGGATGAGCTCGCGCCGGTCGTCGTGACGCACCCGCTGAGCACACTTTCGAACGACCAGCTCCTCGCCCGCGCGCGCGAGGCCGCACCGCAGGTCGCCGCACGCTGGCTCCCAGGCTGAGGCACCCGGCGGCTGCTACCGCCGTTTACTTCATGTTTTGGATGATCGTCTCGCCGGTGCTGGAGATCTTCTTGAGCACGTTGGAGAGTGCGGTCACGAACTTGCTCCGCCGGTCCATGGCCATCTGCAGCCGCAGTGAGGTCATCTCCGACAACTCGTTCAAACTGTCGAGGCGACTCTTGAGGTTCTGCCCTCCACTCGAGGGACTCGGTATCGGCGTCGCCTGCATGGCCGATCCGTTGGCAGCAACATCGCGATTGATCGCGTTCATCTGGTTGCGCAGCTGCTGTTTCGCGTTGTTCTGAGCCTGCATTTCGTTCATGATCGCTTGCAGCTCGTTTTCCTGCTCGTTCGTCGCGTCCATCATCACCATGAGCACCAGGCTCTCGATGTCCATGCTGCTCAGTCCGGGAAAACTCTGCGTCACGTAGCTGGTCGCGACTGCCTCGGGATCGGCAAGCGGCTGATTCTTGATCGCGTCGTTCAAGCGTAACCCGAGCGGATGAACGGCGCTGCGGCGCGCAGGCGAGAGCTGCTGCTTGATGCGCGCATACGCGGCCGCAGCGCCGGCCGGAAGCGGGGCCGGCGTCACCGTCGGAGCCGGGTCGGCAGCCCGAGCGTGGAAGGGGACAACCACGAACGTTACGCCGAGCATGAGTGCCGCGAGCGATACGGTGCGCAAGCACTGGAATGTCGGGTTCGTCTTGCTCATGGAACGAGACTTCCTTTCCTCGGCACGTTGGGCTGCGGCGCCAAACTCGGCGCAGGCGACGGCAGCGCGGCGAGCTTGTGGTCGGAGAGGAACTCCGTCCAGCGGTCCGCCTGCACGCCGATACCGCCGCGGAACGGGTAGTCGAGCTCGTAGATCAAGACGAAGATCAGCGCGATCATCGCCGCAACGGTGCCCGTCATCAGCATATCCACCCGCAGATTGTTCGTCCCGAGCAGAAAACAGAAACCGATCACGAGCGTGGCTCCCAGGCTCAGGATCGTCCACTGGAACGCGGTCAGTCCGCTTTCATTGTCGTCGAGACGGCGGTAACGCGTTTCCTGCATCACGCCCAGCTGCTGCATCGCCATGGCCTGGGCATTCTGCTGGCCCGAGTGGCTCGGCCGGAACCGTTCGACCGTCTCGAAGGCTTGCGCGAGGAGCGGAACGGCGTGCGGGCTGCGCGCCCCGCGCCGCATCGCGGGCCAGTCCTCGTGCACCATCAGTTCGCCATAGCGCAGCAGAACCGCGCGCGTGTCGCGACGCTGCGGCTGCGGGAATCCTGACGCCGCATACCAGACATTCGTCGCCGCGGCGACCTCGCCGGCGACACGCTGCGAGCTGTCGTCGTATTCGCGCCACACGATTCCGACCACGAACGCCAGCATGATCGCGAACAGTCCGCCGACGACACCCAGCACGATCCCGCCGACGGCGTTGTTGTCGCTGAACTTGACGGTTCGGAATCGGCGCCGCACGAGCAGGTGGGCGCCGCACGCGACCGCCGCGGCAAGCGCCATTGCCCCGAACAGCAGCCCGAACGCCGGGACTTCGTAGAACGTCATCTGCAGCTCCGGTTCAGCGTGGCGCACTCCAGGTCGCCGCACCGACGCGCAGCTTCCAGTGCTCGAGTTCGGTTCCATCGAGATCGAGGTGCTCCGTCAGCGCGCGGAGCCGCACCGCCGCGGCATCCGAGGCCGCGACGCGCGCGGCCAGAAAGTACGGCGCCCAGGATTGATACCAGAGCGTTGCTTTCACGCGGACGCGCGCGGGATCGGTACCCGCCGGCACGAGGATACGATAGTCGACGATGGCATGCCCCTTCCCATCGCGATACGAAGGGTCTTCCGCGGCGCGGCCCTTCGGAAACGTCGCGACCAGAAACTCGCGCGGAATCACGCCCGGGGCCGGGCCGCCGGGGCGCCATCCCAGCGGCAGGATACGGTTGTCTTTGGCCTCGTGGTCGCGCCGGATGAAGCTGGTGGTGAAGCGTCCGGTGTGATCCTGGGTCAGTTCTTCGAAGATCTCGGCCTGCGCCGGGCTCGTCACCGGGTGCCTCCGATCGAAGTGCGGCTGATGCTGTTGGCGTCCATCGGCACCCGGCGCGAACGATTCGCTCGGCAGCACCGCCCCGTCCGCGCCGACGATGCGCCCGCGGTTGTCCGTTGCGCCGGAGACGAAGAACGGGGTCGCGGCGTCGCCGTCATAGGCGGCGAGCTCGACGAAGGCGCGCCTGAACCCGACCCCGCTCGGAAAGCGGTGTCCGGTCAGGTTCGTGATCTCCACTTCGGCCGCAAGCGTGCGCCCTTCGACCTGCGCGCGCACCGCGACGCGCGCCGTCTTCGCGCGCGCCTGCTGCACGACGTGATCGATCGCGTCGGCGAGACCGGTGGTCGAGCCCGACATGTAGTCGGCCGTGCGCACGCCGAGCACGTCGGGGTGCTGCCGAAACGTCTCCAGCAGAAAGGCGTTCAAACCGAGCAGCTCGTGGCGGCGGTATCCGCGCTCGCGAAAGGCGACGTGCAGCTGGTCGGCCGGCGCGGCATTGCTGGTCGCGGGATAGGTGTCGTCCTGGACCAGCGCGATGCGCGACGCGAGGTGGGCGATGGCCACGCCGCGCTCGGGATCGGCAATCCCGGCCGGCATGTGACAGGCGACGCAGGATGCCTGCTTGGAACCGGGCCGGAACTCGGTCTGGTACGCACTGTTGAGCCATTCCACGTAGGTGGCTTGCTCGATGTCGTGAGCGGCCTCGGCGCCGCGCGCGCGCGGCGGCGCATCGACGACCGGCAAGCGGATCGTGTGACAGCTGCCGCAGAGCTGCGAGGACAGAACGTAGTCGCTGCCGGCCGGCTTGATCGCGAACGCGTTTTTCATCGGCAGCGCTGCCACGTCGGTCGACTTGAACGGGCCGTCGAGACGGTCGGCCGGACCGGCGCGGAAGTCGCCGTTGATCGAGGTGGCGAGAAAGTGGGCGAGCGGCTGTTCTCCGGGCGGGGTCGTGGTCGCCGCCGCGTGATGGCAGATCGTGCAGCTGACGCCGTCGCGCGCCAGGCCGCCGAGTGCGAAATCGGGATGCGAGGCAACGCCGTCGAAAACGATCGCAGGATCGAATCGGGCGCCGGGGTGACGCGCTTGCAGCGTGCGCTCGCCCATCGCACCGTGGCAGTGGAGACAGGTGTTGTCGATCTCCGTTTGCAGGCGTTCGGCGACGCGCGCCGGTTTGAGCGTCCGCAGATAGGTGAGCTCGCTTTGAAGCTGCGCGTAAAAGACGGGGTCGCGTCCGGCGAGCCCCATCGGCGACCAGCGCCACTCACCGAATTCCGATACGTCGAGCCCGGCTTGGCGCGCGGCCGACGGGGCCGGCGTCACCCACATCGTCGGCCCGAAGGGCGCACCCGCCGCCGCGCTGTGGCAGCTCATGCATTGCGCGGACGTCAGAAACGCCGTCCCGCCGTGGGCCGCAGCCAAATTCGTGTCGAGTGACTCGGGCGGGAAGGTCTGCACGGCGAGCGGCGTCGGTGTCGAGGGCGCGCAGCGCGCGCGAACCGACGCCAGCGCCCGATTCTTTTGGTGCTCGTCGTGCTCGACGCATGGTGTCGGCGCCGGCAGCGGAAAGCGCCACGAGTCGTCGACCCGGTACCGTAACGGCTCGCCGGGAAACCCGCGCACGTTTTCCAGCGCCGAGAAGGTCAAGGCGCGCGCAGCCGACGCGTGACACCGCAGGCAGTAGAGTCCGAAGCCGGCGTTCGGATAGGCGACCGTCGTCGCCGGCGGCTGGGTGCCGAACATCGTCGTCCACACCTCGCCCCAGAACCAGCCGTCGCGCGACGCGGACGAACGCCGGATCATGATCGTCCAATCGGTCGGCCGGAGCGTCGCGTCGCCTTGCCCCGCGAAAGCCGCCGCCGGCTTCGCGCCGTACTGCTCCTTGATGATGACCGCACCGTCGGCCGGTACGCCGCGCCGTCCGCCGCGCAGCCACGCCATCATTTCCGGCGAATAGTAAATGCGCACGGCCGTGTGCGTGCCGTACATAACGTGGTCGAGGTACGGCCCGGTGTCGCGCACCGCTTTGTCGACGCACCAGCCCAAGTCGCGGTACGCATACGACGACAGATAGCGCAGCAGACGCTGCTCGATCGCGACCGGCTCGCCCGGCGGGACGCGCGCGGGCAGGCGCAGGGCTGCCGGGACCGGCGCGGCGTTCGCGCACGCGGCGGAAGGCAGGCCGCCCCGCATCGCCTCGGTCGCACGTTCGCCGAGGGCGAGCCAGCCGACGAGCAAGGTTGCGAAGACGGCCCACACCCGCATCGCCGACTGCGTTTCGGTCGCTTGCTTGACCCGGCCTGCGCTCCCCTAGGGCTCCCATCCTGACGATACGGTATAGTATCGTGAAGGTGATGGGATTGCGGGCCGCTCTGAGCACGTCCATGCCGGCACGGATTCCGGCGAATGCGTCCGAGGTCTCCCTGCGCTGGGTGACGCTCGCCGTGCTGCTGCCGACCTGGATGGCCCTGCTCGATGGCACCATCGTCACCGTGGGACTCGATACGATCGCCGGAAATCTCGGCGTTTCCGTCGACGAAGCGTCGTGGATCGCGTCGATCTATCCGATCGCGGCGGTCTTCGTGATGCCGCTGACGGGATGGTTTTCCGCAAACGTCGGACGCAAGCGCGCGCTCTTGCTGGCGATCGGGCTCTTCACCGCGGCATCGCTCTTGTGCGCGCTGTCCGGAACCCTCGCCGAACTGGTTGCGATGCGCGCCCTCCAGGGTCTGGGCGGCGGTCTGATGATTCCGCTGGCGATGGCGGCGCTGATCGACGCCTACCCGGCCGCGCGTCTCCCCACGGCCTTCAAGATCTACGGCGCCGCAGCAATGGTCGCGCCGGCACTCGGGCCCGCGCTCGGCGGCTGGCTTCTGACGAACTTCACCTGGCCCTGGATCTTCCTCGTCAACATCCCACTGGGTCTCTTCGCGATGTGGCTGGTTTCCGGCGTCGTGCGCGAGCAAAGTGCGCGCGGCGAGCGGAGCAGCTTCGATTGGACCTCGTTGAGCGTCTTGATCGTCGGCCTTCTGGCGCTCCAATTCGTAATCCAAGAGGGCCCGCACGACGACTGGTTCGCCTCGCCGGAGGTAGGCGGTGCGCTGGCGCTGGCCGTCGTGATGTTGACGATCTTCGTGCGTATGCAGCTCGCGGCACGCATACCGTTCGTCGATCTGCGTCCGCTCGCGATTCCCACTTTTGCGGTCGGGCTCGTCTTGGCGCTGCTCACCGGTGTCGGCTTCACCGGAACGGCGCTGGTGGCTCCGCTCTACATGCAGGAGGTGCTCAGGTACTCTCCTGATTACGCCGGCCTCGTCATGGTGCCGACGGCAATCGGAGGATTCATCGGCACCGAGTTCTCCGGTCGCTTGACCGCGAAGGTGCCGGCCTCGCTGCTGGCCGCTTCGAGCCTGGCCGTCGCAGCGGCCGGGACGTTCTGGCTCGCGTCTCTGGGCGACCGCATCAGCTTCGGTGACGCCCTGCTGCCGCGCTTCGTGCAAGGGATCGGACTCGGGCTGCTCTACGTTCCCCTCAACGTGCTCATGATGACCCAGGTCCCGAAAAAGCTGCTCGACGCTGCGTCCGGTCTGGGCGGCATCGTGCGGCAAATCGGCGCCGGACTTGGGTTCGCGATCCTCGGCACCCTGATCGTGCACACCCAGATCGCAGCGACGAGCACGCTCGGCGCGCGTGCGCGGCAAGGCGCCGTGCTCACCGATCCGGGGCTCGGCGCCGTGTACCGGTGGTTCATCTCCCACGGCTACAACGACAGCGACGCGCAAGCGTTCTCGTCGTCCGTCGTCGGAGAGCTCGTGAATCGCGCGGCGATCACGGCCGCATTTTCCGAAACGTTCATCATCGTCGGCCTGCTGTTCGTCGGGGCGCTGCCCTTTCTGGTGCTGTTCCATCTCGTCCGCGGAAAGGAACTCGAGTCCGCATGACCATGACCGCCGATGGGAAGGGAACCGAGAAGTCGACCGCACGAACAACGGTCATGGATGATCTCGCTCCGGAGCCGGCGCGCCGCAACTGGATGCGCAACGGCATCGCCCTGGTGGTCGTCCTGGCGGCGCTCTATTTCGCGGGTCATTGGCTCCTCTACGATCGGTTTCGCATTTCGACCGACGACGCGCTGATCGACACCGACCAGGTTCTGGTGACGAGAAAGATCACCGAACGCGTCGACCGCGTCCTCGTCGACGAAAACCAGCCCGTCCGCCGCGGGCAGCTGCTGGCGCTGCTCGACGATGCCAACGAAAGGGCGGCACTCGCGGTCGCCGAGCGCAACTTCGCTTCCCTGCAAGCCGCTGCTTCGGCCGCGCGCCAGGCCGCGACGCTCGAAGCAGAACTTCAGTCGGCGCAGGTGCGCGAACAGCGCGGCGGCTTGCAAGCCGCACAGCTCGGGGTCTCGCTGGCGCAGTCGCAAGCGACTGCCGCCGGCCGCTCGATCGCCGTCGCGCAAGCGCAGTTGGAGTCGGCGCACTCGCAGGTCACCTCGAGCGACGCCGCGGTCCCGGCCGCGCGCGAGGCGTGGACCAAATCGCTCGCGGATCGCACCCGCAACGAAGACCTCGCACGCCAGGGCTACGTCTCTACCTCGGCCCTGGAAACGGCGGTCGCGGCTGTCGCCAGCACGCGTGCCGCCTACGATCAGGCCGTCGCGCAAGCCGCCGCAGCGCGCTCGGCGGTTCGCACGGCGGAAGCGAATCTGGTTCAGCAGCGCGCCACCGCGGCCGCCGCGACGACCGGGACCACTGCCGCCGGCGCGCAGGTTCCCATCGCGGCCGGCAAGATCGACGAGATGGCCGCTCCGGCGCGCGTGCCCAATAAGATTGCCGCGGCGGATTCCGCGCAATCCCAGGCGGACTCCATGGCGTCGCAGGTGGAGATGGCGCGACTCAACCTTGCCAGCACGCACATCGTCTCACCGGTCGGTGGCTGGGTGGCAGCACGCAACGCGCAAGAGGGACAGACGGTCGCGCCCGGTCAGGTCGTCGTCACCGTCTCCCCTTCCGACCGCATCTTCGTGACCGCGAACTACAAAGAAACCCAGCTGGCGCGCATCAAGGCGGGGATGCCGGTCGACATCTCGGTCGATGCGTGCGGCGGGGCGAAATTCCGCGGCACCGTGATCGGTTTCTCACCGGTCGCACTCAACGCGCTCTCGACGCTGCCCGCACTCAGCTCGCCGACCAACTTCGTGAAAGTCGCGCAGCGTGTCGCGGTGCGCGTCTCGCTGCCGCGTGACGGCGGCTCGTGCGTGTTCCGCCCCGGCACCGCGGTCGAGACGTCGGTCATCGTCCACTAACCGTCAGGTTAGCGGCTCTTCTTCCGGGTGGTCTTTTTGCGCGGAGTTGCCTTCTTGCGCGTCGCGGTCGTCTTCTTGCGCGCGGTCGTCTTCTTGCGCGCTGTCGTCTTCTTGCGCGCTGTCGTCTTCTTGCGGGTGGTCGTCTTCTTGTGCGTGGTCGTCTGCTTGCGCGTCGCGGCGGCCTTGCGGGCCGAGCGCTTCCGGTCGGCGCCCGTCCGTCCGGTGCTCGGCCGGCGGCCGAGTTCTTTCCAACCGGTCTCGGACAGGTCGACGCCGTAGTGTTCGGCGGCCTTCTTGATGTTCGCAAACGCCAGGCTGCGTTCGGCATCGGATACGCCCTCGACCTGATCGAATCGCGCGACCGCATTGCGCACGTGCGACGCGTCCGTCATCGGTTCTTTGCGTTCGCGCGGGTAGGCGAAGACGCTGTCGGGCAGATCGCTGCGATCCGTCAGCTCGCCGTGCTTCTCATGGGCCTTCCACGTAGCTCTCATGGCTACGCAATACCCACCCTGCGGCCAGGGAAACACGCGGTTGCCGGCTTTCGCGAATCTTCGGGCCGGGCGGCCCGAAAGGTCGCCGGCTCCCGTGCCGCGCAGGACTTGGGCGGACCGGAGGGCCGATGGAAAACGCGGTAGTTGCCGATCGCATCCAATTTGCATTCACAATCCTGTTCCATTACCTGTTCCCGATCGGAACGATGGGGCTGGCGCCGTTCATCGCGTGGTACACGCTGGCGGCGGCGCGGACGGGCGATCCGCGCTACGATCGGGCCGCCCGGTTCTGGGCCAAGATCTTCGCCGTGAACTTCGCCGTGGGAGTGGTGACCGGAATCCCGATGGAGTTCCAGTTCGGAACCAATTGGGCGACCTTCTCGGCACGCACGGGCGCCGTCATCGGCCAGCCCCTGGCAATGGAAGGCATCTTCGCATTTTTCCTGGAGTCGATCTTCCTGGGCGTCTTTCTCTACGGACGCCGCTTCGTTTCGCCGCGACTCTATGCGGCCTCGGCCGTGCTGGTGTGGGCCGGCTCGTGGCTGTCGGGGTTCCTCGTCATCACCGTGAACGCGTGGATGCAGCATCCGGTGGGATACTTCGTCGGCGGCGACGGCCAGGTAAAGCTGGCCAGCCTCGCGGCGCTGCTGCTTTCGGACTACGCCTGGGGACAATTTCTGCACGCTATCACGGGCGCCGTGGTGACCGGCGGCTTCCTCGTCGCCGGCGTTGGTGCGTACTACCTCCTCGCCCGGCGTCAACAGACCTACGGCACGCTCTTCGTTCGCTCCGGCGTGCCCGTCGCGTTCGTCTTCTCGATCCTGGCGATCTTTCCGACCGGTGATCTGAACGGATCCGCGGTCACGAAGTACCAGCCGGCGAAGCTCGCCGCGATGGAAGGGCTCTTTCGATCGGAGCAACACGCGCCGCTGGCGATCATCGGCATGCCGGACGAGCAGAATCAGACGTTGATCGATCCCATTTTCGTTCCGGGCGTGCTCAGTTTTCTGGCCTACGGAAATTTCAACGCGAACGTCAAGGGTCTCACGGCATACCCGGTCCAGGATCGGCCGCCGATTGCGGTGACCTACTATGCGTACCACATCATGGTTGGGCTCGGGACGATCTTCGTCGCGCTTGGCAGCCTGGCAGTGCTGCTGTTGTTCCTGAAGCGGCTCGAGCGCAGCCGGTGGGTTCTGTGGCTGCTCATGCTCTCGATGCCGTTTCCCTATATCGCGAACGAGGCGGGCTGGATCGTGACCGAAGTTGGGCGTCAGCCGTGGATCGTGTATGGGCTGATGCGAACGTCCGTCGCGGCCTCGCCGAACGTGACGGCGGGCGAGGCGATCTTCACGATCCTCGGCTTCGCCGGCATGTACTTCTTGCTCGGCGTGCTGTTCATCTTGATCGTGCTGCGCGAGATCGCGAGCGGCCCCGAAGGTGCGGTCGTGGCAGCCGTACACGCGGAGGTGGCGCCATGATCGTGCTCGCGTTCCTGGTGCTGGTCGTGATGCTCGGCGTCTACGTGCTGCTCGACGGCTACGATCTCGGGGTCGGGGCGGTCAATCTGTTCGTCGCGCGCGACGACGCCGAGCGCGAAGCCGTGTTGGAGAGCATCGGGCCCTACTGGAACGGCAACGAAGTCTGGCTCATCGCCGCCGGCGGGACGCTCTTTGCGCTCTTCCCGCAGGTCTACGCGTCGTCGTTCAGCGGCTTCTATCTGCCCTTCATGGTGCTGCTCTGGCTGCTGATGTTTCGCGGCATCGCCTTCGAGCTGCGAGGGCAGTTTCCGAGCGATCTTTGGCGCGGCTTCTTCGACGTGACGTTCGCGGCGGCAAGCGCGCTTCTGATCCTGGTGCTCGGCGTAGCGCTGGGGAACGTGCTGCGCGGGGTCCCGCTCGATCCTGCGCACTACTTCGTGGGCACGTTCACGTTCTTGCTCAACCCGTATGCCGTCGGGGTGGGACTCCTGGCCGTCTTGGCCCTGGCCCAGCATGGCGCGGCATGGATAGCGGATCGCGTCGACGGTCCCCCCGCCCGCCGCGCGCTGACCGCGATTCGGATCCTCTGGCCGCTCGTTCTCGGGCTGACCGGCGTGATGACGATCGCGACGTTTCGGGCCCATTCACCGGTACCGAACCTGCTCGCGATGCCTGGGATCGCGGTCGCGCCGCTGTGTTCGATCGTCGGGCTCGTGGGTGTCGCGACCTTCGTGCTCCAAGGCCGCACACCGCGGCTCTTCGCGGCCTCGACGCTGTTCTTGGCCGGACTGCTCGCATCGGCGGCCGCGACGCTCTATCCGTACCTGCTGCCCGGCTATCCGTCGCCCGAGACGGGGCTGTCGATCTTCAGCGCGCCGATCTCCCCGCTCGCGCTGCAGACGATGCTGCCGATCGCAATCGGCGGATTGCTCATCGTCGCCGCGTACCGGTCGTTCGTCGGCGTGCGGCTCAGCGCCGGCCGCTCGAAGGCGGAGGCGGCCGAAACGCCCTGAGCCGGCCGCCGTTATTCCGGGTGACGCAGATACGCACGCGGGTCGTTCGCCGAATCGCGTCCGGCGTACACGATGCTCTCGCGGAGAACGTAGCCGCCGAAAAGCGCCGCGGCGGCCGCAGCCAGCCCAAGAATTCGGTCGTGTCTGGCGCGGCGCGAGAGCACGGATGGCAGCAGCAGCAGCGCGGGCAGCGCCAGGCCCCCGACCAGCGTAAAGCGCTCCAAGCGGCGGCCGCGCGCACCGCGGAAGAGCGGTTTCGCGCTTTCGCCTGCGGAATGCCGCCAGTGCAGCAGTAACACCGCTTCGGCACACGACGCGGACAGTTCAACGATTGCGAGCTTCTTTGCCGTGCGCGCGGAGCCGCCGCTCAGCGCGAGCAACCCATTCTGAAGCGCGGCCCCGGTCGAGACGGCCGAGCAGACGAAAATCGCCGGGATGTGCCGGCGCCCCGTAAACCACACCGGGATCGCCGTCGCGGAGACGAGCACGCCGGTATAGCAGGCCATCAGCGCCGTCGACGGCGCCCCGGTCATCATGCGGAGCGGCTTCGCGAGCCATCCGGGTGTCGCGAACGGGACGTAACCGTCGGCGTGCAGCTGGTCGAGCGCGCGCAACGCGGCATTCGTCGAAAAGATGCTCAGGACGTAGACGCCGACCGACATCGGCGACTTGAGCTTGACGATCCGCAGCATGTTGAGAAAACGTTCGGGACGCCCCAGATCCTTTACCAGCAGCGCACCGCTCGCGAGCGCGCCGGCAAGTGCGCTGTAACGCGCGTTGCGCACGAGCGCAGCGTCGTCGGGGTCGCCGGCCGACGCGGCGAGCGCCGCGAGGGCCGAACTCGCGGCCGCCATCCCGCCGACGAAAAAGTAGGTGACGATCTCCCATTTCCAGTGCGGCTTCTGCAGTACCGGATGGTCGTAATACGTTTGCTGATCGCGTCCGAAGCCGCCGTCGCCGCGCTGCATCGAGGCGGCAACGGCGTCGGGCCCGTACGCCCCGCCGGCCGCGAACTGCGCGCCGTGCTTCTCGCCTGAGTCCACTAGGCGTTCCAGGCTTTCGGCCGGAACACGGCCAGCCCGACGACGGTGAGCGCCAACGCACCGAGCAGACCCGACGTGTACGCCGCGCGCTGGAACTTCGAGGGCAGCACCGGCTTGGGCGGCAGGTTGAACACCTCGGGGCGGTCGGGGATCAGGAAGAACGCGTTTAGTGCGCCGACATCACGCGTTTCCGGACCGTCGACGCCGTAGAGATGCGCTTCTCGCCCCTCGGCCTGCAGTTTGGCAACGCGTGCCTCGGCGAGCGCGCGCAGCTCCTCGATGGGACCGAACGTGATCGAGTCGGTCGGGCACGACTTGGCGCAGGCGGGCTCCAGTCCGTCCTTTTGACGGTCGTAGCAGAGCGTGCACTTCTGCGCGATCCCGGCCTCCGGCTGGATCGCGACGACGCCGAAGGGACAGGACGGAACGCAGTAGCCGCAGCCGTTGCAGACATCGGGCTGCACGTACACGTCGCCGAACTCGTTGCGCACGATCGCACCAGTAGGGCAGGCTTCGAGACAGCCGGCATTCGTGCAGTGCTTGCAGACATCCGACATCATCATCCAGCGCGAGGCCGAGGGTTCGACCCGGTCCATCTGCTCGACGAAGGCGACATGACGCCAGGTCGTCGCCGAGAGACCGTTCGTGTTATCGTACGAGTTTCCCGAGAGCGCGTACCCGTCGGCCGGAAGCTGATTCCACTGCTTGCAGGCGACCTCGCACGCCTTGCACCCGATGCAGAGCGTGACGTCGGTGAAGAAACCGTGCTCAGGCGCGCTCATCATTGCCTTCTTCCTCGGCGGCCGCGCGCTGTTCAGCGCGTGCGTGCACGATGCGGGCCGCCGCCATGATCTCGGCCGGCGGCACGATCGCGTGCTCGACCATCCCGCCCTCGGCACCCGGTCCCGGCATCGGTCCGGGCCGCTCGGGGCTGCCGAACGGCGTCCGCTCCGCGTGCGGCACGGCTTCGGCTTCGGGTGTGCGCGACGAGAACGGACTCCGCCGGCCGCGACGAATGTTGCCGGTGAACGCCTTCCCCTCGTGGATCGTGACGTTGGGGTCGGCCACGAGCGGCGGTAAGTCGTTGGCGGAGTCGCCGCGCACTTCACCTTCGTAGCCGAAGTGGTACGGGATCCCGATCTGATGGACGAAACGGCCCGGACCCAGTCGGAACGGCTGCATCCGTCCGGTCACCAGGGCGCGCGCTTCGATGTCGCCGCGCGCGGTCTCGATCGTCACCCAGTCGCCGTTGCGGATCTCTCTCTCGACCGCGAGTTCGGGGGAGAGTTCGCAGAACGCGGCCGGCTGGAGTTCGGCCAGCCACGGCAACTGCCGGCTCATCACGCCGGAAGCGTGGTGCTCCGTCAGGCGATAGGTCGTGACGACGTACGGATACTTCGGGTCGGCGATCGCGTGATAGGGATTGTCGCGGCGCCGCCATTCCTTGAGGACCGGGTTGTACTGCACGTTCGGATAGAGTGCGTTGCCGACCGGCGATTCGCGCGGTTCGTAGTGGGTCGGCATCGGCCCGTCGGCAGTGCCGTTGACGCCGAAGATCTCCGAACGGCCGTACTCGAGCATGACGAAGGGGGCATCGCCGTCGATCGCGGCTTCGCCGCGCGCATCGGTAGGCGCGCGATACGACGGCGCGGTATGGAGCGGGAAATTCGGCACGTCATCACCCTGCCAGCGTTGGGCGGCGGCATCCCACCAGATCAGCCGTTTGCGTTCGCTCCACGGGTTGCCGTCCGGATCGGCCGACGCGCGGTTGTAGAGGGTCCGCACGTTATCCGGCCACGACCAACCCCACTGGGGTGAGGCCGGCTGGGCGGGATCGGCGCTGCGGCGGCGGGTGAGGTTGCGCCCGGGCTCCGGGAACATCCCGCTGTAAATCCAGGCGCCGCAGGCGGTCGAACCATCGTCGCGCAGCTCGCGGGAGTCGCGCACGTGCTCACCGCTCTCGACTCGATACCCGTTGATCTCGCGCATCACTTTTTCGACGTCGGCTTCCCCGCGCTCGCGTTCGTGCGGGTCGTCGCTTTCGTAGTCCCAGGTCAGATCGAGGAGCGGCCGGTCCAGCGGGTTCGCGGATTCCGCATAGAGTGCGCGCAGCCGCTTCCCGAGCTCGTAGGTGAAGCCGAGGTCGCTGCGCGCCTCGCCTGGCGGCTCGACGGCCTTCTCGTGGAACTGCAGCAGACGCATCGTGTTCGTGAACGTCCCCGCTTTTTCGGCGACGCCGGCGACCGGCAGAAAAAAGACTTCCGTCGCAATGTCCTCGGGGTTCGCCCCCTCCCGCTTCCAGAACGACGCGCTCTCCGTTTCGAAGATATCGCGCACGACCAGCCACTTGAGCCGCTCCATCGCGCCGCGCTGCAAGGCCGCGTTTTGACCGCCGACCGCAGGGTTTTGCCCGTACAGCACGAGCCCTTCGACCGCACCGTCTTTCATGGCGAAAAACATCGGGAGGTCCGAGTGATCGCCGGTGTTGAGCGGGAGCCGCGCGAAGTTCCAGTCGTTGTCGGCACGGGCGTGTTCACCGTACCACGCCTTGAGGAGCGAGACCGCAAAGGCGGGGAACTCGGCCCAGCGCCCAGAGCGCATCGTATGGCTCTTCGTCCAGCTCGCGAACGTCGTTTCGTTCTTCTCGATGGTCGGCACTTTCAAATAGGCGGGGAACGAATCGTAGAGCGTCGCGATGTCGGTCGAGCCTTGAATCGAGGCGTGACCGCGGAGCGCCATGATCCCTCCGCCGGGGCGCCCCGTATTGCCGAGCAGCGCCTGCAGCGTCGCCGCCGCGCGGATATTCTGCACGCCGACCGTATGCTGCGCCCAGCCCATCGCGTACGCGTAGACCGCCGTGCGGTCACGGCCGCTGTTCTGAACCAGGAGGCGCGCCAGCTTGAGAAATGACTCCTGCGGCGCGCCCGTGATGCGTTCGACCAGTTCCGGCGTATAGCGCGCATAGTGCCGTTTGAGGACGTTGATCACGCACAGCGGATGCTGCAGCGTGGGGTCCGATTTCGGGCGTTTGCCGCCCCCGTGCACCGATGCTCCGCCCTCGCCGGCGGCCGGCGGCGAGGATTCCTCCAGCTCGTACCTCCACGTTTTCGGGTCGTAGGTGTGCGTCGCGGGGTCGTACCCGCTGAACATACCGTCGAGCTCGTCGGTATCGCGAAACTCGGGATCGACCAGGAGCGATGCGCTCGTGTACGCGAGGACGTACTCTTTGAACCAGGCGTCGTTCGAGAGCACGTAGTTGATCAGACCGCCGGTGAAGGCGATATCCGTGCCGGACCGGATCGGAATGTAGAGGTCGGCCAGCGCGCTGGTGCGCGTGAAGCGCGGGTCGACGTGCACGATCGTCGCGCCCCGCTCCTTGGCCATCAAGGCGAAGCGAAACCCGACCGGATGGTTCTCGGCAAAGTTCGAGCCCTGGATCACGATCAGATCTGCATGCTGCAGATCCATCAAATGGGTGGTGGCGCCGCCCAGACCGTAGAGGGTGCCCAGACCGGGCACCGTGGCGCTATGTCAAATGCGCGCCTGGTTTTCGATGAACGGTGTTCCGATATTGCGGAACAGCTTCGCGATCAGGTAGTTTTCTTCGTTGTCGAGCGTGGCGCCGCCGAGCGACGCGATCGCGGTCGTGCGGTTCACGCGGTTCCCGTGCGGGTCACGCTCGCAGAAGGTCCGGTCGCGCGTATCCTTGATGCGCTGGGCAATGCGCTCCATCGCCCACGCGTACGGCACGTCGCTCCACGCTTTCGCGAACGGCGCGCGATACTTGACCGTCGTCCAGCGATTGGGGTTCACGTGCAACTGAAACGTCGCGGCGCCTTTGGGACAGAGCGTGCCGCCGTTGATCGGCGAATCGGGGTTCCCCTCGATGTCGATGATCTGGTTGCCTTTGCTGTAGACCGTCGTCCCGCAGCCGACCGCGCAGTAGGGACAGACGCCGGGGGTCTGTTTGGCGCCGGCGATCCGCGGGCGCAGCGTCTTCGAGCGCGCCGACAGCACGTTGGGCAGCGCGCCGACGTGCTCGCCGAGGGCCTTCGCGGCACGTCCCAGCAGGGTTGAGAGGTCGAGGCGATGGGGCTGCTCGGGCACGGGCGTACCTCACATAGGCGAAACGCTGCTCAGGCCTCACGACGTAGCGGCGCCGGAGTCAGTTGCGGCCGGTGGTCGAGGGGTCGGCCAAACCACGTACGGAAGCTGGGCCTCCGGTAACTACGATTGATTGGAGACACGCTATGCGTCTGTTTACGACGACCCTGTTCGTCATCGGGGCCCTGCTCGTCGGCGTCGAGGCCGGTGCGCAGGTTCCCCCCGCAGCGATGCCCGCTCCGCCGCCGTCGGCCGGCGGCACGCCCGACACGCTTCCCTTCGGTATCCCGTACGGCCCGCCGATCGGCGCCGACCGCGCCGCCCAAGTCGTGGGCTCGGTGCTGGCCGAGGCGCGCAACCACCCGGCCTGGCGATTTGCGATCAGCGTCGTCGACCCGCACGGCGATCTGGTCTACTTCTACCGCATGGACGGCGTACAACTCGGCTCGATCGGGATCTCACAGGGCAAGGCTCGCACCGCCGCGCGCTTCCGGCGCGAGACCCGGGCGTTCTATAACCAGTTCGAAACGGGCCACATGTACGTCTCGACTTTGGACCCGACGCTGGTGGCCTCACCGGGCGGCTTTCCCCTCATCGACCACGGCGTCATCATCGGCGCGGTCGGCTGCAGCGGCGGCACCGGCGACCAGGACGCAACCGTCTGCAAGGCGGGCGCCGACTCGATACAGTAACCGCCGGGTCGACCACCAGCGGGCCCGGCCGGGCCGCATCTTGAACAAGGCAAGCAACCCCAAAACATTTCGGCCCGTTCGCGCGTAGGTACGTTTATGTGGTTGACGCGTTTTGCCGTCCGGCAGCCCACCATCGTGACGCTGTTCTTTTTGGCCGTCGCCCTGTTCGGCACGATCGGCTACGCCTCGATGGGCAAGAACATCATCCCGAACATCAGCCTGCCGATCGTGACGGTGTCGGCGTCGTACCCGGGCGCAAGCCCCGAAGAGATCGAGCGGCTCGTCGTACGCCCGATCGAGGACCAGATCCAGACGATCCGGCACCTCGACAAGGTCAATGCCACCGCCGTCGACGGCGCCGCGACCATCGTCGTGCAGTTCAAGCTCGGCACCGACATCGACTCGTCCGCGAACGACGTCACGCAGGCGGTGAACGCAGCGCGGATCAACCTGCCCTCCGATCTCGATCCGCCGGTGATCGACAAGGTCGACATTAGCGCTCAGCCGATCCTCAGCGAGTCGATCACGTCGAAAAGCGTGAACCCGGCCGAGCTGTCCAACCTCGTCGTCAACGAGATCGAGCCGTTCCTCAAGGGCGTGAACGGCGTCGGCAACGTCCTGGTCGCCGGCGACTATCCGCGCCAATTCTACGTCGAGCCGGATCCCGGCAAGCTGACCGGCCTGCACCTCACGATGCTCGACGTGAACAACGCCGTCGGCCAAGGCAATGTCAGCCTTCCGGGCGGCCGCCTCGATCAGCCGATGCAGGAGTCGACGATCGGCGTGCGGGCCGACATCACCAGCGCTTCGCAGTTGACCAGCCTGCCGCTGATGTTTCCCGGGATCACGATGGCCGGTGCCCACGTCGGCGATGTGGCGCACGTCGTGGACGGCTACGTCGATCATCGCCTGATCTCGACCGTCAACAACCGAGATTCGATCGTGGTCTACGTCTCACGCGACTCGGACAGCGATACGGTCGGCACGACCAAGGCGATCCGCTCCGCGTTCCGCCAGCTCGCGGTGAAGTACCCGGCGCTGCAGTTCAAAGAACGCGGCGCCGACAACGAGTTCACGCTGCAATCGATCGACGGCGTGCTCCAAAACCTCGGCGAGGGCATCCTGCTCACCGCGATCGTGCTGCTGCTCTTCCTGCACGTCTGGCGCAGCGCGCTCGTCGTGATGATCGCGATCCCATGCTCCCTGCTGGCGACGTTCTTCGTGGCGTGGATACTTGGGTTCACGATCGACGTGCTCTCGCTGATGGGCCTCTCGCTGACGATCGGGATCCTCGTCGACGACTCGATCGTCGTGATCGAGAACATCACCCGTCATCGCGAGATGGGCAAAGGACCTGAAGAGGCGGCGATCGCCGGGCGTTCCGAGATCGGCGGGGCTGCGATCGCGATCACCCTGGTGGACGTCGTCGTCTTCGCGCCGATTGCGTTCATGTCGGGCATCATCGGTCAGTACATGAAGGAGTTCGGGCTGGTCGTCGTCTGCGCGACCCTCTTCTCCTTGCTGGTGTCGTTCACGCTCACACCGCTGCTGGCGGCAAAGTGGGCGCTGCTGCGCAAGCCGCGGCCGCTCACCAACCGCAGCCTCTACGAACGCGTGGTCAACGCCTTTCAGAACTGGTTCGAGTGGATCAAGGTCGGTTATCACGACTACTGGCTGCCGCGTGCGCTCGAGCACCCGTGGCTCGTCTTTTTCGGTTCGATGTCGACGGTGGTATTCGCGCTGGCGCTGTTATTCGTGCCGGTACTGGGCGGACCCACGATCATTCCGGGCGAGTTCCAGCCCTACACCGAGTGGGGCGCCGCGATCGTGACGCTGCAGTATCCCGCCGGCACGCCGATCGGGGTCACCGCCGCGGCGACCGCGCGGCTCACCAGTGCGTTTGAAAAGATGAACGGCGTGCGCGCGGTCTCGGCGACGGTCGGTCGCGGCAGCAATGGTTTCAGCGACATCATCGGCGGCCAGATGGCGGAGATCCGCGTGTATCTCTTCAACACGCAGCGGCACGAAGAGCACAACGTCGTGGCGGCTGCCGAGCGACTCGGCGCGCTCGCGCCGGGCGCGCAGATCAGCGCCGTCGGAGCGCAGAACGCCGGGGCGCCCCCGATCACCTACACGGTCACCGGCCCTCCCGCCGAGCGTGACGCCTTCGCAGAAAAGCTCGCTGCACTCATTGCCAAGAATCCCTCGGCGCAAGACGTACAGACCAGCAACAGTGTTTCCGGTCCGCGGCTCGAGATTCGCATCGACCGCGACATGGCCGCGCAGCTCGGCGTCACCCCGCAGGACGTTGCGACGACGGCGCGTGCCGCGGTCGGCGGCGTCATCGCAACCAAGGTCCGGCTGCCGGAGGGACTGACCGACGTCATCCTCCGCCTGCCCGATGCGCAGCGCCGCAACGTCGCGACGGTGGCCAACCTGCAGGTCCGCGCCGCCGACGGCGTCAGCCTGGTGCCGCTCTCGAGCGTCGCGACGTTCGTTTGGACCTCCGAGCCGCCGCTGATCGAACGGCAGAATCGGCAGCGCATCGTACGCGTCTACGCAAACGCTGCCAACGGCGCGCCGATCGGCCTGGTGACACAGCAGGTGCAGAGCGCGTTGAGCCAGCCCGGATTCGTTCCGGCCGGCGTCGCCGTATCGGCGTCGAGCGACAGCGACGCCGGACTCTTCGGCGACGCGATCACGAAACTCGGCCTCGCGCTGCTGACCTCGTTCCTACTGATCTACATGCTGCTGGTCGTCCTGTACCGCACGTACCTCGCGCCGCTGGTGATCATGTTCAGCGTCCCGGTAGCGCTCGTGGGGGCGTTCGGCATCTTGGCCATCCTCAACGGGTTTCACGCGCTGCTCCCCGGCGTTCGCGTCTTCCAAGGGCAGACGCTGAACCTGTTCTCGATGCTCGGAATCGTCATGCTCGTGGGCCTGGTGGCGAAGAACGGCATCCTGCTGGTCGACTACGCCAACACGCTGCGCGAACGGGGTATGGGCCTCGTCGACGCCATGCAAGAGTCGGCCACGATCCGCTTTCGGCCGATCGTGATGACGACCGTTGCGATGATCGCCGGCATGATGCCGCTCGCGCTCGGGATCACCGAGGGCGCCGAATTTCGTAAGTCGATGGGCACGGTGATCATCGGCGGCCTGACCAGCTCGCTCTTCCTCACACTGTTTTTGGTACCGGTCGTCTACATCTTCATCATGTCGTTCGTCGACCGTGCCGAACGCAAGCGGCGCGCGCGTCGCCTGCGTCGCGCTG
>Ga0182024_10001260_pt1 | contig 65620 bp, 50 predicted proteins | sample P32metaG_FD_120480 | JGI IMG/M metagenome (GOLD analysis project Ga0182024, IMG submission 120480) | Permafrost microbial communities from Stordalen Mire, Sweden - P3-2 metaG (Illumina Assembly) | ecosystem: Environmental > Terrestrial > Soil > Wetlands > Permafrost | place: Sweden: Stordalen... | reverse complement strand
CCGGTCTGGTTGACGACGCCGGTGCCGTGATAGCCCACCGACATCTGCGGCGCATTGAGCATCGCGCTGCCGGAGAGCGCGTAGGTTCCATTGCCACCCGCGTCAGACCCGACGAAGAGCCAACTGTTGCTGTTGTGCGTGCCGCCGGTCTGGTTGAAAGTGCCGGTTCCAAAAAAGCCGACCCGCTCGTAGCCGCCGACGGTCAGCGAGCCTCCCGTCCCCAGGCTATACAAGCCGATGCTGCCGGCATTTGCGCCGACGCTCAACGACCCGCTAATTGAGGCCGAGCCGCCCGACTGGGTCAGCGTGCCATGACCGCTAAGACCGATGCTCAGATTGGCCGCGGAAAGGTTTCCGCCGCTGAGGAGGTAATTGCCCTGGCCGGTGCCGGAATTTCCGAGAAACAAGGTTCCGGTAATCGTATTGGTCGCAATGCTCTGGTTGAAGGTGCCGATCCCGGTATTTCCGATTGTCTCGTTGGCAGCAAAGAGGAAGTCTCCCGCCGTCCCCTGGTTCAGCACGACGCCGAAGCTGCTGCCGCCGTCGACCGTGAGGGCTGAGATGGCGGTAAGCGAGGTGTAGTTGGAATCAAAGGTGACGGAGAACAGGCTCGCCGGAGTTTCGATGATATTGACAGTGTCACCCGTCCCTGGCACCAGAGTCGTATTCCAGTGACTTGCGGTGTTCCAGTCCTGGCCGCTGGTGCCGATGAAATTGTCGGTATTGGCCGAAAAGGTAACGAGCGGTGTTGCCCCGGCGACCGCTGCCGACAAAAGCGCGGCGCACCGTCGCCGGACTTTCCCGTGGCGTCCTGCTGAGGTCATGTTGCTCCCATCCCACCCGAATCAGAACTTGGACATGCAATCCAGTGCGGCGCGGAAAGAGCGAATCTGCAGCCGATTTCTCAACCAACTGCAAGAATTGAAGCGCCGCTGGTCACGCAAATTCTTAATATAATTGGGCACAAGGGCATTCCATAATGAATTTATCGCAATGATGGCGATGCGCCGCCGCCGCCGCCGCACCAGCAGGGGCGCCGCGAGTGCGATTGTCAGCCCGCTGGCGGGTTCCGGCACCGGAGCGATCTCCCCACCTCCGCTCAGTGCGTAGCTTTGGTCGCCCAGATAAGCGTTGGCGGGGTTGGACGGATCGTAATAAACGTTGGCGCCATTGCCGGTGATCGAGGAAACCTGGTTCAACCCATCGCCCAGGACCAAAGCCTCGACATAAAGGGCTGAATCTGCGCCCTCAGGCGACAATGACAGCGACCCTCCGGAATCGAGTTGGAGTGTACCGATGGCGAAGTTGTTGATGTAGCCATCGGAAGCACGACCTCCATCCATGCCGGTGACGCTGAAGCTGTGCGATGTCGCGCCTTGAAGATCGATCAACGAGGAGGCGGTATTCCAGAGCCGATTCTGGTCGCTGCTGCTGGTGAAGTTGCCGGCGATGAAGAAGCGGTCGCCCACGCCGCCGATTAGCGCGCCGGTGGTGGAGACGGTCAGGTCGGTGAAATAATTGTCAGCCGGGTCGCTGTTGTATGTGCCGTTGTTGGTGAAGGTCGACAGGAACCGCGCCACGCCGGTGGTCACCTTGATCGTTCCGGCCGGGCCGTTGGTCACGGAGCCATAAAACGTAGCCGTATCGTTGGTAATTTTGAGCGACCCATTATTGGTGACAGCGCCCAAGACATTCGCCGGAGCATCGGCAAAGGAGACGGTCCCAGAGTTTGTCAGCCCCCCGGTACGAATCGTGCCATTACCAAGGATATTGCCGGAGTTGGTCAGCGGTTGGTTGTTGTTGTCGAACGTGCCGCCGGAAAGGGCGATCGAGCCGGCGTTGATCGCCAGGCCCTGACTGTAGAGCAGGGTGTTGCCGGTCGTGATCTGAATTTGCGCCGCCGAGGCGTTGGTGTTGCCAGATCCCGCAAGTACCAATTGACCGCCCGAAGGCTGAAGCGCGCCGGCGGTATTCAGCACCGCACCACTAATCTGCCCATTGCCCTGAATGGTCCCGGTGTTGGTGATTGCGCCGCCCGAAAGCACGGCTCCGGCGCCTTTAAGCATGACGATGCCGGAGTTCGTCCACGCGTTGCTGATGTTGAGCGGTCCGCTGCTTGGCGAGACGCTGATCTGGCCGCCGAGGGTGTTCCCCTGGAAATTGCTGATGCCGCCGTATCCCTGAATGACGCCGCCGGAGTTATTCGTGAGGGCCGCGCTCACCGCGCCGCCATTGAGGGTAATCACGCCGTTGTTTGCAAGGGTGCTTCCGCGCAATTGGGATGCGGACGCAACATTGATCTGGCCAGAGTTGGAAGATGCCGCGCTTTGGGTCAACAGCCCGTTGACGTTCAGTGTGCCATTGTTGGTCAGGCCCTGGCTGATTGTGCCATACGCGTTCATCACGCTGCCAAAATCATTGAATACCGCTCCGGCCCCGCCGATGGCGCCGCCGGAAAGGTTGAAGGTTCCAAGGTTATCGAGTCCAGGTCCGTTCAGGGTGAGGGTCTGGCCGACGCCGACCGTCATGTTCGTATCGTTTTCGACGCCGTTCGACGGAGCCAAGTTGGCCACGGACGCCAGCGTCACGGTGCCTTGATTCACAAGCCGCCCGGCGAGCGTGCCGGAAACGTAGCTGAAATTCCCCAGGTTCAGGAGGGTTCCTGAGGTGTTGAGCGTACCGCCGCTAAGCGTGAGCGTGCCCAGCGGATTGATCGTCGTCGTCCCGCTTATGGTATTGATCGAGCCGCTTTTGAGCGTCAGAGATCCGATTCCGTTCCCGCCGATCGACTCACTCCCACTCGTCAGTTGAAGCGATTGGCCGCTACTGAGCGTAAGGCTTGACCCCAGGGATGAGCTGACTCCGCTTGCGGTTGAATCGAAGACGAGGCTCGAATTCGTAAGCGTAAGTGATCCGGCAGTCCACAAAAAGTCACCAGGCGTACTGAAGGTGTTGAGGTCGCCAGCCGTAATGGAACCACCCAAGAGTGCAATTGAGCTGCCGCTAAAGACCGCTAGCTCGGCAGGAAGGTTCAGCGTCCCGGTTCCACTGACAACGAGGCTGCCGACGCCCGCAGGAACGCTGATGCCGCCGATCGTCACCGTCCCGGCGGTAACGGAGCCACCCGAAAGGTTGTAGCTACTCTGGTACCCGGGAACAACAGCGACCGAGAGTCGGCCCGTGCCCAGATTGTTGCTTCCGCCGGTCTGAATGAATGTACCCGTCCCGCTCTGGCCCACGATTTCAGCGCTGTTGACGGAGTTGAGGACTCCCGTACCCGACAGTGTATAGCTGCCAGTGCCGCCCTGGACTCCGAGCACCAGGCTGGTGGTCGTATTGGTGCCACCCGACTGGATGAAGGTGCCGGTGCCGGCGTATGCGATGTTTTCTGTGGGTGCCGACAGAGAGCCCCCCGACAGTGTATAAAGACCTGAACCTGCCGTCTGGTCGCCGATGGTGAGGAAGTTCGCGACGGTGTGCGTCCCTCCCGTTTGAGCGAACGTACCTATGCCCTGATACCCGACTGAGATTTGATTCGACGAAAGCGTCCCGGCCGAGAGCGCATAGCTTCCCTTGCTGCCAGTGTAATAGCCCATATAAAGCCATGTGCTGCTGGTGTGAGTGCCACCGGATTGAACGAAACTGCCGGTGGTGGAATAGCCGATGTACTCATAGCTGCTGACCGCCAGTATGCCCGTCCCAGAGAGGGAATACAATCCGCTGCCGCCGGTAGCGGCTCCCTCGAAAATACTCCACGCGTTGGCTGTCCCACCGGATTGTTTGAAGGTACCCGATCCACTTACGCCTACCCACACATTAAAGGCTGAAAGACTTGCGCCATTTCCGAGTAGATAAGTTCCTTGGGCTGTGCTGTTCCATCCGAGAAAAATGTCACTGGTGCTCGTATTTATCGCGGCGGTCTGATTGAACGTGCCGATCCCATTATTTCCGATTGTCTCGCTGGGGCAATAGAGGTTGTCGCCCGCTGTCCCCTGATTCAGCACAACGCCGATGGTGGAACTCCCATCCACCGTCAATGACGAGAGAGCGGTCGCTGTGGTATAGTTGGAGTCAAACGTGACGGAGAACAGGCTGCCCGGCGTCTCGGTAATATTGACTGTATCGCCGGTGCCTGGCACCAGAACGGTGTTCCAATGGGCGGGAGTGTTCCAGTCCTGGCCGCTGGTGCCAGTGAAATTGTCGGTATTGGCCGCGGTGGCGATAAGCGGCGTTGCCGCGGCGACTGCTGCCGACAGAAGTGCGGCATACCGTCGGCGCACTTTCCGGCGGCACTTTATCGAGGTCATGATTCTCCCTTCCCATCCGAATCAGAAACCAGACCGAAGACGAGCAGATCTGAAGACAATCCCCAGAAAAACCAGCTGCCAGAATTGGGTCGCCTCCCGCACGCAACTTCTTAATATAACTCCATAGCGTGGATTCCCAAGTGAATTTTTTGCAAAATGATGCCGGACCATGATTGAAGCGCAAATAGACGCCGCCCTTCGCGTGCACTCTGCCGGTCGCGCGGGTGAGGCCGAGGCGATGTATCGCAAGATCCTCGCCGAGCACCCGAATCATCCGCCGGCACTGCACCTGCTTGGCGTAGCGCTGAGCCAGCAGGGGAACAAGCGATCCGGCATCGAGTACATCAGCCGGGCCATTGCGATCAATCCGCTGGTTCCCGATTTCCATGCCAATTTAGCGCTCGTGCATCTGGAGGCCGGTGAACCGGAAGAGGCGTTGACGTGCTGCCGGCGGGCGCTGTCATTGCAGCGCGACCACGCCGACGCGCTGCACCAGATGGGCAACGCGCTGAAACAACTGGGTCGTCTGGAGGAATCGATTGAGCCGTATCAGCGGGCGATCGCACTGCGACCCGATTTTGTCATGGCGATCGGGAACCTCGCCCAGAGCCTGTCGAAGTTGGGGCGCACCGCCGAGGCCGAAACGCTCAACGAGCGCGTGCTGGCGCTGCATCCCGATGATATTGCCGCCTTGACCGCTCGCGGCGAAGCCCAGCTGCGCCGGAAAAACCAGACCGAGGCGACGAATATCTTTCGCAGGATCGTCGAAAGGTGGCCCAACGAATGGGTCGGACACAATGGCCTGGGCGTCGCGCTGAATGGTCAGGGCCGAATCGATGAAGCGATCGCGCTCTATGAAAAGGCTATCGAACTGGGGCCGCACCAGCCCGGCCCGTGGAACAACCTCGGCTACGCCCGCGTCGGACAAGGTCGGATCGACGAAGGCATCCGCTGCTACGAGAAATCGCTCTCCTTCCGTCCCGACTTCGCCGACGCCCACAACAACCTTGGCAACGCCTATCTTGCCAAACTCGACTTGGACGCGGCGATGCGCTGCTACGAGAACGCGCTGTACTTTCAGCCGGACCACTCGGACGCTCACTGGAACCGGGCACTGCTCCATCTGCTCCGCGGCGACTTCGATCGGGGTTGGCTGGAATACGAATGGCGCTGGCTGAAATTCCCGGAGGTTCGACGCTACTTCCGCCAACCGCTCTGGGACGGGTTTGATATCACTGGCAAGACGATACTCCTGCACGCCGAGCAGGGCTTCGGCGACTCGATCCAGTTCGTGCGTTTTGCCGCGCAGGTGGAGGCGCGCGGCGCGACGGTCAACCTGGAATGCCAAAGCGAATTGGAAGGGCTGCTCCAGCACGTGCCCGGCGTGGCTCGCACATTTTCCCGCGGCGACCCGCTGCCCCCGTTCGACGTCCATTGCCCGCTGCTCAGTCTTCCGCGGGCTTTGGCGCTGACGACGATCAACATTCCGAATCAGGTTCCGTACATCAAAGTCGATCAGAATTTGTGTCGAAAATGGGAGCGGCGACTCAAAGACGACAAAAGTTTCTTCAAGATCGGAATCGTCTGGGCGGGCGCGCGTACACATCGGGGCGACGCCGAACGATCCATCGCACTCGAGATGCTCGCGCCGCTGGCGTCGGTGGATCGCGTGCGGCTCTTCAGTTTGCAAAAAGACCAGGCCCCTCCTAACCCATCGAGCGTCGAACTGGTCGATTTCAGCCGTGACCTGCACGATTTTGCCGACACCGCCGCTCTGATCACGAATCTCGACCTGGTCATCGGCGTCGATACCGCCGTCGTTCACCTCGCCGGCGCGTTGGGTAAAAAGGTTTGGACCCTGCTTCCGTTTTCCCCCGACTGGCGGTGGCTGCTGAATCGGGATGACAGCCCATGGTATCCAACCCTGCGACTATTCCGCCAGCTCAGTCCACAAGACTGGACCGGCGCAATCGCCAGCATGCTGGAGTCGCTTCGTACAGAGTCGCGGATGGGCTACTGAGGGGCTGGCGTCGCAGGTTCAAATCCCGTCACACAGATTCCTTCAAAAGCTGTCAGTATAAGCTACGTATATGGCTTGCCTGCGGCCACGGACCGTGGGTCGGCAATCACGGGGGCGTTTCGCAAACGACTGGCGGCTGTAATGAGGTCGGGATACCATTTCCACATACGATGGCAAAACGGGACCTCAATCTCAACTCGCTTGGGCGATACGCAAAGCAATCCAGCCGACTGGTTCTCGAGCAGCACTCGCATTGCGAAGTGCCCGCCGGCTGCGGCGGGGTAGTGCTACGCTGGCGATCAGAGATTTCGGAACTGCCCGTCCGGGTGAACTTGTTCTGCAGCGGTAAATCGAAGCTTTTTATCGATGGAGTGTCTCCCGCTTCCTCGCAGGCGATGGTTTCTTTTGGAGATCACGTTCTTTCGTTGGTGCTGGAAGAGGTGCCGAACGATGCACTTCTTGCGGTTTCAATCGTCCATCACGCTGGGCGCGTTCCGCTGATCAGCCAGCAACTCGGCGAGGTTCTGAAGCTGCTTTCCGATGCGGATGGCACTTGGAAAAGCACCACCATCAAACCAGCCGATGACCAGTGGATGAAGAGCGGATTCGACGATTCCGCCTGGACCGCTTTGGAACTCACCCAGCCGCCCGCCCTGGAGAAAAGGCGGATGTACACTCGTGATAACATCTGGGAAATGAGTTTACAGATGACACTCGATGCTGGGGCAAAGTGCCTGCGCCTCAACACACCCGGTCAGATGTGGGTCCGCCGATCATTCCAGCTTACAAAAGCGGGGGGGAAGTGATGACGCGCCCGCCGTTGGTTCTTGTGCCGCAGTATTTTGGATCAACGGTATTCGACCGCCGGACTTCGCGGTACATGCCGTTCGATCAACCGGCTACAGATTTCCTGCGGTCGCTTTGCGATGCGGATTTTGCGACGGCATTTGATGCCAGCGATTCTGAATCGTGCGGCGTGATGCTCGATTTCTACCGGGACTTTTATCATCGCGGTTTTTTCACCCTCGATGGTCGATTTGCGGGAGTTGCTCTGGATGCGACGCCGCCACGAGATCATCTCTTGGGCCCTTTGGCACTTCATCTGGAAGTTGTGGCGGCGTGCAATCTCAAATGCATTCATTGTTTCGCCGGTGAGTTGCCGCGGAGGGAGGAGCCGCTGTCATTGAACGAACTGGATAAACTATTCGCGCAAATGGCGGCGATGGGAACGTTTCGCTTGGGCCTCACCGGTGGTGAACCGCTGTTGCGAAAAGACCTGTTCGAGATCATTGACCTGGCCCTCTTACACGGCCTGTGTCCGTGCGTCACGACCAATGGCTTGCTGATCACCGAAGAAATCGCCCGTCAATTCGGCAAACGCGAACTCGTCTGGTTAAATGTCAGCCTGGAAGGAGCAACCGCTGCGACCAACGATGCAATCCGCGGCAGCGGGACATTCGATCGCGTGATCGAGCAACTGAAAATCTTTCGCAAGCATTGCCGATTTACGTTGGCGTTTACGATTATGTCGACGAACCTGCACGAGGTGCGAGCGTGCGCAAGGCTTGCCGAGGAGATGGGTGCAGGCACCGCGGTGTTTCGCCCGCTGTATCCGGCGGGGGTTGCGCGGCATCACCTCGAATTGATGCCGACATTCCAACAATACAGCGACGCGCTGGCGGAGTTGGAATCAATGCGCGACGATCATCTGGATCTCAACCATATCGATCCTTTCAGCCCTGCGCGCCGGCGGGAAACCTCGGGCAACATCTGTCAAAACCACGGTTGCGGTGCAGGGAATACGGTCTGTTCGATCTCCGTCTCCGGAGAGGTCAGCCCGTGCAGCTTTCTTGGTCCCGATTCGTACACAGCCAACGTTCGCCAGCAATCGCTGCGCGATATCTGGGATAAAAGCTGCGGATTCACCAGCATTCGTGAGTTGCCCGATGCCGAACCGGGTGATACTGCGAGGTTTTCCGGTGGATGCCGGGCCCGATCGCTGGTCTTGAATGGGTCGATCAGCGCGGCCGATCCATGGGTGCAGAAGTCTTCTGGTGCGATGCGCCATCCCTTGGAGACGGTGAATCTGACTGTGCGCGGCCATCAGCGGGAGGTGAATTGCTCATGAACGAAGACGACCAGCAGCGATTAAGTTCATCCCGATCGGCGAAAGATATCGATTCGCTGACGGAGTTGGCCGATCGGCTGGTTCGCGATGGGGATTTGCACGCCGCGGCGATCACGTTCGATCGCGCGTACGGTCTGAATCCTTCGCATTCGGTCATCGCGCAACGGCGGGCAGCGGTGCTCGACCAGCTTTCGGTCAACGAGAACGGAATCCAGTTTCGCTATATTCCAGGCGGTGCGTTCTTAATGGGTTCCATATTCGGAGATCCCGATGAACTGCCGGTGCATGAAGTTCAGCTGAGCCATTATTGGTTGTCCGAAACTCCAATCAGCTGGGCAATGTTCTGCCGCGTGCTCGGTTGGGAACCGCCTCCGCAGGGGGTTCCGCCACAATCGCCAGCGCCGCAGCCCGCCAAAGGATTTGACCGTGAGCGATTCCAACTGGTCAACGACAATAAGATTTGCCTCCAATATTGTGAGGATCGAACCCTTCGAGCGCGGGATTGGCATGCACATTTTCCAACCGCCAACATTGAACAGCAGAAGAAACATTTCGGAACGTTAAATCGCTCCAACCCGGATGCTGATTTCTCCTACGAAACAAAACCGATGGTCAGCGTTCGGTTCGCCGGCGCAGAAAAGTTCTGCGCGGCCCTGCCGCACGGGATCCCGCTGGCGGTGAAATATCGCCTTCCCACCGAAGCGGAATGGGAGAAGGCTGCCTGCGGCGGGCTAATCGAAAACATCTACCCCTGGGGCAATGAACCGCCCACTGATCAGAACTGTGATTTCAATCGCTTCAAAGACTTTTCGATTCGGCCCATGAAGTCGTTCCCGCCCAACAGTTATGGACTGTACGGCATGAGCGGCGGTGTATGGGAATGGACCAGCGACTGGTACGACGCGGCATATTACGCCGAGTCACCATCGAACAGTCCATTGGGGCCGCCAAGAGGCACATTTCGTGTGGTACGTGGTGGATCATGGGCTGACTGCGCTGAAGCAGTGACAGTTAGCTTCCGCATGACGTTGAGCGACGAGAACAGTCCTTCTGCGACAAACCCCAACGTTGGCTTCCGAGTTTGCCGCTGCTTGCCGACGGCTACGGACAATGATCTAAAACCGGGTCATCTCGCACGCCTCTTTTGAGAAGCAGCGCGGCTGGGTCGTCACTTTATTGGCGGCTGAGAAAGTCGTCGCAGGTCCGCCAACGAAGAAGGCGATGGCTCCTGAATCGGGACGACAGCCCCTGGTATCCAACGATGCGTCTGTTTCGCCAGCTGCGTCCGGGCGATTGGGGAGGTGTTCTCGAACTCGTGACCGAATCACTCCGCCGCGAGCTCGATTTGCGCTGATTCGCGCACCCGGCGACGAGGCGGCAGCTGGGAAACTCCATGCCTTTCCCATCTTCACTGGCATCAGGATCGTCGGGTCGAAACGGCAAGAAAAGTCGTCAAGAGCTGTCAGACGGTCAACCTTAGTCTAGATCGACGTAAGTGCTTATCAACGTAAGTGCTTATCAATGTTAATAGCAGCGACAGGACTCGAACCTGTGACCCGGGGCTTATGAATCCCCTGCTCTGCCAACTGAGCTACGCTGCCAAGTGGTCGGACAAGATAGCAATTGTACGCCGGGTGACAAGCGGCGGCGAGCCGATGTTGGCGTCGCGCGCTGCGCTGACTGGCCTTCGTAGGTTTTAAAGCTATTTTCTTGTCACAATTCCGTTCGCCGGCTACATCACCATGGCAATAGGCGGGGCGGTGTTGAAGGCCGGCAGTCATTAGCCGGCGACCTGCGAAGAAAAGAACGAAACCGAGGTGTCGGGGCTGTTTTCGCTTGCCGGGTTGGATACGAGAATCCAAGAATTACATGGGAAGTCAAATAACTCAACGGGCGAGATACCGCCCCAGCGGGCGGGTGAGTTGGGGCAGTTTCTCCGCATTCTACGCGCTGACGCTTCTCGTGGCCGCGCTGCTTTCGTGGGCCATGTACGCGTCGTTTGCGGCGGGCTGGTACATCATGGTTGTGATGCCGGCCATCGCCGCGCTGCTGGTCAGCGCGATGCTGACGATGACGATCCGCGTGGGCAAGTGCCGCAAGCCGCTCGCGGCCGGCATTGGGGGAATCATCGCAGGGACCGTGCTTTATCTCGGCTCCTACTACTGTGGCATGGTGGCGCTGACGGGCGTGGAAAACGCCTGGCGCGTAAATCTATTGCCCGCCTATCTCACCTGGCGGATGCAGACCGACCTGCATCGCAACGTCGGGCGTCCCGATCCGGGTGGCGGCGAGCGCGAACCCGACCCCGTGATGAACTGGATCTTCTTCGGCCTCGAATTCGCCACCGTCCTCTGGCTGACGGGCCTTCTCGTCCGGCGCCGCGCGATGAAACCCTTCTGCGAGCGGTGCGATGCGTGGAAGCAGCAGGACTTGAACACTTACCCGCCCGGCAACGGCGAAACCATCCGCCAGTGGCTCGAAGCCGGTGAACTCGGAAAGCTGGCCAGCGTTCCGACTTATACCCCCAGCGGAAAGCAGAAGCGCTTCACCTCGGTGTCGGTCGAGTCGTGTGCGGCAGGCCAATCGGACGATCCGTGCCCGGTCTACTTCGCCGTGAAGGACGTCTCGATGGGCGGAAGCATCAGCGCGTTTCAGCGTTTTGACGGTTCTCCCGGCAAATTGCGCGTTCCGCGAATTGAGCTTACGCCTATTGAGGTCGAAGCGCTCGCGCCGGTGTTCCACCGGCTACAGCACTCGAGACAGAAATCTGTTAGCGCATTTGCCGCCTCTGAAGGACTCGTCAATCCGTCGATACCCGCGGTTTTCGGGGGCAGCGCCGTGATTGATGTGCAACCCGTCCCCGAAGGTGAGGCCCGGAGAGTCCTGAACGCAAGCTCGATCGCGATCACCAATGTTCTGGTTCTCATGACGTTGGTCGTCTTCTTCGGATCGATCGCCGGTTTCGGATATGGCATTCACGTTTCCAACATTCTGGAGGTCCTCGATCACAAGGCCCGGCCCGAGCCGGCGCGCATGGCGCTCGGTCTTGGATTGTCGGCGCTGTCGGCGCTATTCGCTTTTATCACCGGATATGTGGGCCTCAGGAACGCCAGCGCGCCCGGAAACATCTATTTTCAGCGCCGAGCCAGACATTATTTTGGCATGCGCGTCTCACCGATTGTTGACCTCACCCGCCCGAGCGACGAGCCGAGATTCTTCGTCGAAGTGGTGCCGCGGAATAACTGGGGCAAACTGATGCTTGAGACGGCCAGCGACATCGGCTTCCTCGAAGTCGACGGCCGCCGCCGCGAAATCCGGTTTGAGGGCGACCGAGAGCGATACCGGATTCCGGCGACCGCGATTACCGGTTGCACTGTCCAGCAAGTGCCCGCGGCCGATGGGAAAATCATCTACCACATGGTTGTTCTGTCCGGCAGCACGCGCGAGGGATCTTGGGAAGCTCCGTTTTGCAAGCGGCAGACCCAATGGAATCCGTCTCGGAATCATCGCGAGGCGGGCGCCGATGAGATTTATTCCAGCATCAGCATCATCGCACCGTGGGTGATTCCAGGTGTTGCCGAACGCATTGCCGCCGGCGCCGCGGCAACGGTTGCAGGGGCCGTTCCATCCGCGATCGCTGTGCAACCGATTCCCGCGCCGCCGCTTGCCGCGAAAGAAAGCTTCTTCCGGCGATACGGGCTGCGCTTGGCGATTATCGTGGTGGCCGTCGGGGTGGGCATCTGGCGCGGCGCCGAGCGAAACCGCGCCCGAAAGGCCGCGGAGAATCGGGCCGCGCAGATTCAGGTCAACGAGGAGCTCGGCCAATCCGATCGCCCGTCGCTCACCCTGCAGATTTCGAATGTCCTTCACGAACGGAAGCTAACCAAGCAGCCCCCTTACCACGCCGCGGGCGGGAATTGGACCGTGTTCGATTGCGCACCGGCCGAAGATGAATCCGCCCGCATCACCATCGCGGTGCGGTCTTCGACACCGTCGGCCAACTCACGCTTCCCCATCAGTTTCGCAATGGCTGCGGTCCTGCCGTCCGATCGTGAAGTCGGCGGCCGATTTGTCATCGCCCTGGGCAAAGCTCTGCACAGTTCCCTGCCGCCAGTTGGCGATAGGAACTGGCCCCTCGCTCCCCTGTCGTTCCCGACCGTGGTTCTGGGCGAACATCTTTCCGCGCCGAATCGGGGCCTCAAAGCCGGTGCTGGAACGTGGGTGGCCACCAAATGGTTCATCCCGGGAACGGCTAGTTCGGAATCCGAGATCTTCTTTAACTTCGATCTCGCCAGCGGCAGAGCTGAGTTTTCCGAAAAGGATCCCGATTATGATGCCGAGGTTGTGACGAAGCTCGCCGCCGTTCTGCGGGATGGCTTGGAACCCAAGTCTGCGGCCAGCCGGCCGGATAGCGATCGAAATTGAGTTTCTCTCGCGTTAAAAACGACCCTTGAGAGCCGCTGGTGTCCAGAGCGTCGCGATCCAGGTCAAATACGGCTACTCGCTCCAGCGGATGCGGCATTACGCTGACAATTCATCAATGTGCAGTTTCTTTGAAACCGCCCGGGTACGCGCTCGCACAAAGATCAGGGCCGAAGAATCGATTGCGAGGCGAATCATGTCCAGCTACATCAGACGGCGGCGAATTGTTCTCTGGGTTATTGCGACAACCCTTGGCGTGCTCGTCGCCGTGCGGGCGGCTGCGCCGAATGCCAATCCCGCCTCGGTGTTTCGCGGGAACGCGCACGTCGAGGTCACTGACGATTTCCTGATCGTCCACTCCAACGGCATTCCCGATCACGCCACGGGGCCGTTCCCGAATCGGCACAATCCCAATCGCATTCTGGTTCAGGATTACACGTTCAAGATTCCGCGGCATCCGCAATGGTCGGATCGCGTGACTCGAACTCCGATGGGACCAATCGGCGTTGCCGTCAATGGCGTGCCGTTCTACAACCCGTATACCGCCGAGGGGACCGACGCGGCCAAGAGTGAAGTGTTCGACGAATGCTGCGGCCATCCCGATCCGATGGGGCGCTATCACTATCACATCTATCCAAAATGCATTCACACGTCATTCGTGGATGAGCCGGGCAAGCATTCGCCGTTGATCGGCTATGCATTCGACGGCTATCCGATCTACGGGCCCAATGGCGAAGACGGCAAGCCGCCGACGGATCTGGATTCGTGCAACGGGCACACCGACGACGTTCGTGGCTATCACTATCACGTGACCAACAAGTATCCCTACATCATCGGCGGATATCACGGCGTTCCGGAGCGCAGCAACTTCGACCACGGCGGGCCGGGTCGCGGTGGACGCGGAAGAGGCGGGCCTCCCGGTGGACGGGGCGGACCACCGGGCGGCGGTCCGCCCGATGGCGGTCCTCCGGATGGCGGGCCTCCAGATGGCGGGCCACCTCCCGGTGACGGTCGATAAAACAAAACTGCTCGGGACGATCATCATCCCGAGCAGCTCATACTTCCCATTCGTTGCGGTTACCGCGCATCGGGATGCATGTGCCGGTAATCATCCATTTCCGCTTGGAGAAACTTGTGTGCTTTGTCCATTGCCTCAAGTGCGTTGCCGCGGTGGTGGTTCGGATCGGCCGGGTGGCGCGTGAGGGTGATCGTGTCGTTCTTAAGATACTCATGCACGACGATTAGACCGCCGTAGTAGGTTGCCGGCTTCTCTTCGTGCTTGCGCTCCTCATCGCGTCGGTGATCACGGTCGACATCGCGCTCAGGGCCGCGATGCTCCATCTCATCAACGATCCGTTGCATCGCGTCGCGTGCATGGGTGATCTCCTCGATCGCGCGGTGGCGATTGCCACGCGGGTCCGGCTGCTCGGAATTCAGGATGTCGATCGAGTGATCCTCGTGCGAAATCATGGAATGCAGTTCTTCCAGCCGTTTCTCGCGGGGATACTCTTCGGTTAATCGCTGAACCGGCTGGCCGATGGGCAAGGTTTGGGCAAACGCGCCGCCGGCAAGGCTCAACAGCAATGCGCCGCCAACAGCAAATCGAACGGGTCGTGAATTCATGCGCATAAAATCGAGTCTCCGAGAAAGTTCCTCTTCCTGTTCCCGCCGCTCCATCGGCGGCGATGGAATATCAGTACCGCGACCCCACCCCCTGGGCAACTATCAGAATTCGAGTCCTTTGGAACGCGATTCTTGATCGCGTGGCACGACGTGGGGATAATGAACCGCATGAGCCATTGCATGATGCGGATGATGCGACTGCGGTAAGAGGCCGGCTGCCCGAATCAGCCTCGGCTTCTCACCGCGTTTGCATCCGTTTCCGCACGGCAATGGCTTCTTTGTTGACTGAAAGGCCCTAACTCTCATGCCCAGCTCGTTCTACATTACGACGCCGATCTATTATCCGAACGCTGAACCGCATATCGGCCACGCCTATACGACGATCGCGGCCGACACCGTCGCGCGCTATCGGCGGCTGACCGGAATGAACGTTCGGCTCCTCACCGGCACCGACGAGCATGGCATCAAGATGGTAAAGACCGCCGCCGAGCAGGGGATCGAACCCAAGGAGCTCACTGATCGCGTGGTGGCGGTGTTTGAGCAAGTCTGGAAAGAACTTGACATCACCCACGATGACTTCATCCGCACGACATCCGAGCGGCACAAGCAGGGCGTCAGCGAGATCGTTCGCCGGCTCGTCGCCCACGATGATGTTTACCTGGGCGAATATTCCGGCTGGTATGACGAGGGGCAGGAAGAGTTCGTCACTGAAACCGAAGCAAAGACAAACGATTACAAGTCAGCCATCAGCAAGCGGCCGCTGACGCGATACACCGAAAAGAGCTACTTCTTTCGGCTGACGAAATATCTCGATCGTGTTCGTGAACACATTGAGGCTAATCCTGAATTCCTACAGCCAACGTCGCGCCGTAACGAAGTGCTCAGCAAATTGTCGGCAGGCGTCGGTGACCTGTCGATTAGCCGAGTTACTTTAAAGTGGGGCATCCCAATGCCGCACGATCCAGAGCATGTGATCTTTGTCTGGATCGACGCGCTAAGCAACTACATCACCGCGCTCGGCTACGGCTCAGCCGACGATTCGCTCTACAAAGAATTCTGGCCCGCCGATGTGCATCTCATTGGCAAGGAAATCCTCTGGTTCCACTGCGTCTACTGGCCCGCGATGCTCATGGCGCTCGGCGAGCCGCTGCCGGAAAAAGTCTTCGCGCACGGCTGGTGGACCAGCGACGGCCAAAAGATGGGCAAATCGCTCGGTAATTTCATCGGCCTGGAAAAGCTCCGCGACATCGGCCGTGACTACGGCTACGACGCGTTGCGCTACCACCTGCTCCGCGCCGCCCCCTTCGGCAGCGATCTCGATTGGACGGATGCCGACTTCCACAAGTCGTTCAACGAGCTGGCTGATGTGATCGGCAATTGCCTGAATCGCATCATCAACATGACGACGCGGTATCGTGATGGCATCGTGCCAGCAGCCGGACGACTCGAAGAAATCGACCAGACGTTGATTGCCAAGGCCGAGCAGCTTGGCGCGGATTTATCGCGCGCATACGACAATCTTGAATTGCAGCAGTGCGCACTGCTGCCGGTGGAACTAGCGCGAGCCGTCAACGGCTACATCGAAGCCACGCGGCCTTTCAGCCTGGCAAAAGATCCCGCACAAGCCGATCGACTGAGCACCGTGCTGCACGTCGCCGCCAACGCGATGACCAAGGCCCTCGCCGCGGCACTGCCCGTTCTACCAGAGAAAGCCGCCGCAGGTTTAAGTCAGCTCAACGTCGCGATCGAAGGAAAGACGTTAAACGATCTGCTGAAGCCATTGCGCGCCGGCCACAAGCTCGGCGAAGGAAAGCCGCTCTTTCCGAAGCTCGATGCGGGGGCGAAGAAGAAGTGAGGAGCGTGTCGGCGCGAATCGCTTCCACGGCCTGTCGCGTCGTCGCGCTGTATTGCAGCGCCGGCATCGTCGTGGGACAGAAAAGCACCGATGTGGAAAGTTCGTTTTCGGCGAAGATCGTGTGCAGATCGTCAGGAAACTTTCCGCCTCGCTGATTTGCCGACAGGATTGCCGCCAGGCCAAGCTGACGAAGGTTATTAGCGCACATCACTCGGCTTGCCGGTTCCCGGCTGTACCTGTGAGGGAGAAGCGTTCCCAGGATTGATAACGCCAGGACTAAGACCGCTCCCAGAATCAGAAAAGCCAGCGTCCTTCGTCGCCGTGGCTGTCGATTCCACGGTGCGAGTCTGTGACGAGCATACTCATGCGGCGATGGCGGCAGATCATCCTGCATCACATCATTATGACGGAATACGCTGCCGGTCCATACAGAATCCTTGTGCCATATATCTCGTCGTTTTTTTAGCGCCCCAAAAGCACAATTCAGTCCGTCGTAGCGAATCGGAATCGCCGGCCACATTGTCTGCATTTGCTTGTCGCTCAGGGGCTTCGGACTATGCGACTTGAGGCACTCGAATCATCGGTCACGACAATTCAGCGAAAACCGGCGGTCGTCGCCGATCGTGGCTGAACGAACCACATCCTGTCTTAAGATTTCGCCGAATGGTCCCAGTTTTGCGTCGTCTACTTGTTCGTTGAGGCCGAGTCTATTCAAGGAGTTATTATGCGAACCACCGTGTTAACAATTGCGTGTTCATTAGGTTTGGCCGCGTTCGGCGTCGGTTGCGAGTCGAACAACAATCCGCCATCAAACCAATCCGGCTACGCCGGCGCCAATGCCGGCGGCAATGGCGCGTTCGGCGAAGGCACCGCCAACCCCGGCGAGCATTCGGATCAGCAATTCCGCAACAGCGTCGACAACGGCGCGGCCAGCGTGCCGACGCAGCCGTCGCGATAGACCGCGCAATTAAGTCTCGTTACGGCTGCGTGGTCGAGCCATAGCTGAAGCGAATCGGCCGTACACCTGCGGCAGTTTGCTTGATGATTGTCGCCACGTCCGGCGATGTGACCCATTCCACGTGGGCGTCGGCAAAGCAAACGTTCATTCCGTCGCCGGAATGATCGGCCAGGGCCTCGGCGTGCACCTTCATGCCGTCGTTGTCGTGATTGCTCAGCGGCTCAAACGCGATCACTGCCGTGGCGGGATCGTCAACGTCCGACCTCACTCTATCCCCGACATAGACATACGAAATCTCGGAATTCGCATTGACCGGATTGGCCAGCGATTGACCATTGGCCGGCGGCGACTTGGATCGATCCGACGGGCAATAGAAAACAGAATCGCCAAGGTCTTCACTGGCCGCCAGAATCTGAATCGTGGCCGGGAAGGCGCCGCCGTGGTCATTGGCGTACATGCCGGCGGCGAGCCCAATCTGCCGAAGGTTGTTCGCACACTTGATTCGATTGGCTTGCTCGCTCGATCGGCACATGCTTGACAGCATGACCGCCGCCACAAACAGCAGCACGCCGCTCACAACCGACCACCGGACAATCCAGCGTAACCAGCTTCGCCGCTTCGGCTCAATGGTGTAGCTGCCGCGATAATCAACCGGCGAAACGCGAGAAGCTCCCGATAAGTCGCTTCGAGCAGTCATGGCTGCCTCCGCAAAGGTGTGCTCACCTATAGTCGCAGACAATCGAAGAAAATCACGCGCAGCAAGTCAATTGAGACAACGGAATCGCGAGCCGAGCTATGCGATTGATCAACTGCCGCCGATGCCAGCGATGCCCTGGGTCGGCACGCCGGGGCATGCTGAATCGCAGGCGTCTTCGGCCGGTTCCATTCAGCACTCAGCATTCAAAGTTGGTCGCGGTTGAAGGCCCAAGCCGCGGCCGTTAGCATCCTCACTGTCATTTCAATGCGAGGAGAAAGCCAATGGTTCTGCACCGCGCTCGGTTGGCGTTTTGTCTGGTCCCGTTTCTATTTGCCGCCGCTTCGTCGGCGCAGCAGGCCTATCAGCCGCCCAATACGGCGCATCCGGGTGGAAAGCTGCCGGGGAATGTGGCCGTGCAGCTGGTGGAGGTGGCCGGCGGGTTTGTGGACCCGATCCACGTGGCCAGCCCGCCGGACGGAAGCGGCCGGCTGTTTGTCTGCGAGCGGCCGGGCATTATCCGGATCATCGCCAAGGATGGCAAAGTGCTCGATGAGCCGTTCTACAACAACATGTCCAACACCGCTTTCCAGTTCCTCGAGCAAGGTCTCTATTGCATTACGTTTCATCCGAAGTTCAAGGAGAACGGCCTGTTCTACGTCAGCTACTCGGACATGTGGTTCAATGGGGCCACATTCATCGTCGAATATAAGGTCTCGGCCACCGATCCGAACAAAGCCGACATGGCCTCCGCCCGCCCAATCCTGCGGATCGACTACCCCTACTGCAACCATCACGGCGGCAAAATGGTCTTCGGACCCGATGGTTACCTCTACATCGGCGTGGGCGACGGCGGCTGGGAAGGAGACGTCCTCAGCACCGGACAGGACCTGAGCACCTGGATGGGCAAAATGCTCCGCATCGACGTCAACACCGGCGGCAAGGAACGCTACAAGGTCCCCGACAGCAATCCCTTTGCCCACGCCGCCGACCCGCAGCTCATGGTGCTCTTCGGCAAGAGCGAACTGGAATTCTCGAAGATCAAACAAAACGCCAAGCCGGAGATCTGGGCGTACGGCGTGCGCAATCCGTGGAACTTCTGCTTCGACCGCAAGACCGGCGACCTGTACATGGCCGACGTCGGGCAAAATACATGGGAACTGGTCCTTTTCCAGCCCGCCGCCAGCAAGGGCGGCGAAAACTATGGATGGAGCGCGCGCGAAGGGACGCACACTTTCCCGATCGAGAAAGAACAGGCCGGAGAGACGGCACCCAAGATCGGCGTGATGCCGATCGCCGAGTACAGCCACGCGACCGACGGCATCTGCATTATCGGGATGGGCGTCTATCGAGGCAGTGAATATGCGGGCCTCGACGGCGTCTACTTCTTCGGCGACTGGGGTTCGGGACGCCTGTGGGGCGCGGAGCGCGACGACAACGGTAAATGGCAGATGCAGGAACTGCTGCACACAAGCCTCAACTTCACCAGCGGCAACCAGGACGAGTCGGGCGCCATCTACGTCACGAGCGCCACCAGCCAGTACGGCACGTGGAATCCATTCGACAGCGCCCGCGGGTCCGTCTGGAAACTCGTCTCCGCCGACAAAGTTCCCGCCGGGGCCAAGACGGCGCCAAAGGCGAAGTAATCGGGACATGGAGAGTTGCCGAACTGGAGTGAAGCGATGAGTCGCAGTTTGCTCGCATGCATCGCGGTCGTGATATTGACCGCGCTTCCGGCTCGATCCGACGACGCCGTCAAAAAGCTTCCGCCACAGAGCAGTGGCGGGATTGACGCTCCCTCGTCTGGAACCGTCACTGGCGTCATTCGTTTCAGCGGAACCAAACCGGAAGCCAAGCCGATCGACGATGTTCGCGGCAATGCGTACTGCAAACAGCATTACCCCGATGAGCCGCCCTTGCGGGAAGATTTTGTCTTCGGGAAAAACGGCGGCAGCGACACGCTGGAAAACGTGCTTGTTTACGTGAGCAAGGGGCTGGGTGGAAAGAAGTTTGACGCGCCAACAAGCCCGGTCGTACTCGATCAGGCGGGGTGCATGTACACGCCGCATGTGGTCGCGGTGATGGTTGGACAGAAGCTGCTGATCCGCAACAGCGACGCGACGCTGCACAACGTCATGGCGATGCCGCGGCAGAACCCGCCGTTCAACATTGGAATGCCCGTGCAGGATGGAACGCTGGAACGCGTATTTGCTCATCCGGAGTTCAAGATCAACTTCAAGTGTTTCATGCACCCGTGGATGTCGGCGTATGTACACGTGCTGGATCACCCGTTTTTCGCGGTGAGCGGCGCAGACGGCGCGTTCACGATCAAAGGCCTTCCGCCGGGCGAGTATGACATCAGTGTGCTGCACGAGACGTCGATGTTCGAGCCGACGCCCGCGACGGCGACCGTGAAACTTGGCGTCGGTGAGAGCAAATCTGTCGATTTCACGTTCCGGACGAAAGTGCACAACTGATTGGTGCTCATTTGAAAAACCGATGGGCCGTCGCGGTTGCCGGAACGGTCGTGATGATTTGCCTGGGGACCGTGTACTCCTGGAGCCTGTTCACCGAACCGCTGATCGCGGCATTCGATTGGTCAAATAAGACAACGACAGGGACGTTTTCATTCACGATCCTCTTTCTGGGCGTGGATTCGATCATTCTATCGCTGCGGCGCCGGCCAGCGCGGCAAATGTGGCAACCGGCCACAGACGGCGTTTCAGTCAGCGGCACTAAAACGGCACTCAGTCATTGTCTGTAATAGAGCAACGTGCGGCTGAAATCTGCAGGGATGACCGGCGCGACTGAAGTGAAAAATCACTCGAAAATATCAGCGAAAAAACAGCGATTGGCAGTGATTGGCAGCAATCAGGAAAACAAGCGGGCGAAGGGAGTCGAACCCTCAACGTCAAGCTTGGAAAGCTTGCACTCTGCCATTGAGTTACGCCCGCGGATATCAGCGAATCGAGCTTTGGCTGAATCGCGCAAACATCGTAATCGCGCGGCGCGGGCAAAGGCAAGCGACAGTATTAACCGCCGCGACGAATCGTCCTCTTTCCAAACCGGCCGTTGATCTGGTCCGCCACGGCGTCGAGCTTGGTTTGTTTCTCGCGCGCCGCATCTCCAAATAACGGTAGTTGCCCCTCGCGCGCCAAGCGATCGGCGGTAAAGCCGATCAGTCTCACCGGCTGGAATATCCACGCGTCAAACAGCGATTGGGCGGCTTGCCATAGTTCGGCTGTTGCTGATGTGGCGCCGGCGAGCGTGGCCGATCGCGTGATCGTCTGGAAGTTGCCGAAGCGGATTTTGATCGACACGCCGCGTGTTTTCAGGTTGTGCTTTCGCAGGCGCATGCCGACTTGCTCGACTTCATCGAGCAGCACCCGCCGGACTTGCCCCGGTTGAATTAGGTCGGCTTCGAACGTGTGCTCGTGGCCGATGCTCATGGCTTCGCGGTCGGGCGTCACCTTTCGGTTGTCGATCCCGCGAGCGAGATTCATATAACGCGTCGCGTCGGAGCCGAGGCAACGCTCGAGCAAGTCGGGCGCCGCGCGCCGCAGGTCGGCGATGGTTGTGATTCCGATTCCCGCTAAACGTCCGGCGGTCGCGGCTCCGATGCCCCAAAGTCTTTTCACCGGAAGCGGCGGCAGGATGCGATCGACGTCTCCCCCGTCAATGCTCACCAATCCATCTGGTTTACGGAGATCGGACGCGAGCTTGGCTAGAAATTTGTTTGGCGCGATTCCAATCGATGCGGTGAGGCCGACGCGCTGTTTGATCGCGGCTTTAAGCCGGGTCGCGACGTCGAACGTTTCGCCGAGCAAGCGTTCGGAGCCGGTCAGATCGAGAAACGCCTCGTCAATGCTCAAAGGTTCCACGGTCGGCGAGAACTCGTCGAAGATCGCAAACACCGCCTCCGATAGTTCGCGATAGCGATGGTGACGCCCCGGCACGATGATCGCGCTGGGGCAAAGTCGTTTGGCGACAGCCATCGGCTGCGCCGATCGGCAGCCGAAGACTCGCGATTCATAAGATGCCGCCGCGACCACGCCGCGCGGGCCATCGTGTCCGACGAGCACCGGCTTGCCGCGCAGCTCGGGATGATCAAGCTGCTCGACCGACGCGAAAAACGCGTCCATGTCGACGTGGAGAATCGCCCGGTTTTCCTGCACTGCTTGAAGTATACCCGTCGAATCGAACCGGCATTCAGAAAACTTCATCGGCGCGCCTCCGTCATTTCTTCGGAAACGTGCCGCCCCGTGGCGTGATGGAGTTGGCAGCCGATGACGCGTCCGACCGGGAACTCAATTGCAGAGCTGTTCAAAGCCCTGGCGCCGGCGCTGGTGCTGTACGCCAGGCAATGGACCGGGCCCGTCGGCGCGGAAGATGTGGTGCAGGAGGTGTTCGTGCGAATGCTCGCCGCGGGCAATCAACCCGCGGAGCCGCGAACCTGGCTATTTCGATGCGTCAGAAACGCGGCGATCAGCGCGAGCCGATCGACACGACGGCGCGGCAAGCGCGAAGAATCGATCGCGGCGGCCGTGCCCGAATGGTTCGTCGCGACGCATGATGAACGCATCGACGCCAAGGCAGCGCAGGCGGCGATGTCGGAACTGCCAATCGAGCAGCGCGAAATCGTCGCATTGCGAATCTGGTCGCAAATGACACTGGCCGAGATTCGCGACATCACCGGCCTGCCGACATCGACGATTCACGATCAATATCGCGCAGCGCTCGCAACGCTGCGCGGCAAGTTGGAGCAATGATGAGTGAGCAATTCAATCTGACGCCCGAAGAGATCGAGATGGAGCGACAACTCGGCGCGCTCGCGCCGAAAACGCCGCCGATCGACGAGCACGCGATCTGGTTCGAAGCCGGCGTACGTCGTGGAAGAAAGTCAGAGTATCGCTGGCAGATTGCGACCGCCGCGTCGCTGGCGCTGGCGATTGGAAGCTTCAGTTGGAACGCTCAAAGTCGACCAAGCGTCGTACAGCGACCCCGGACGCAGCCGACGACGATTGCCAGCGTTGCGCACGGCCCAGACGACACGCGGCGCGCTTCGCGTTCGGTGTCGGCCGAGCACGAAGGAATTGATGACCTGCTGAAGGCGTCCGGGTGGCGCCTGCAGGCGGACGAGCCGCGGCAGACGCAATCACCGGCGGCTGGGCCAAGTGGCACATTGTCTGTCAGCCAGATGTTGGAACGTTCAACCAATCCAAAAGACTTTTTGACGATGCGGAGTTAAATCCATGATACGAGCCTTTTCAACCATTTTTGCCGCGGGGCTGATAGGCCTTGCGGCGCAGCTGGCGCACGGCCAACCCAGGCCCATGCCGCCGGACGTCACCAACCTGTCGCTTCATCCCGCCGCTGCAACGCGGCCTGCCTGGGATTTTCCGCTGCTGCCGAACAGGGTCGATCAGCATCCTGGAAATGCGGCGCAGCTCCATATGATCGCCGCACTAGCGGCGCCAAACAGCTTCTCCGAAGAAATTTTTGATCGGTATCGCGACATGTCGATGGCTGACCTTGCCAAGGTGGATCTGGCCAAGGAGCTGGAGCCATACAAGACGAAAATGGAAATCGTTGCCAGCGCGGCTCGGCGCGATCACGCGGAATGGGAGACTAATTTGCGCGAGCGCGGCGCGCTGACAATGCTCACATACCTCAATCCCATGCGTCCGTTTATCCGCGTGTTGTGCCTCAAATCGCGCTGGCAGATTGCCCGTCATGACTGGGAAGGAGCATGCTACACGCTGCAGACCGGCTTCGCGATTTGCGACCAGCTTAATGATCATCCGGCGCTGATTCAGGGGTTGGTGCAGTGCGGGATGCTTGATGCACTGATCGAAAGACTTGAGGACTGGTCTGCCGAGCCGGGCGCGCCGAATTTGTATTGGGCGCTGAGCGATCTTCCGCAGCCGCTGGAGAATCTGCGTGGCATCAGTCAGATTGAGCAGGCGGAAATTTATTTCACATTTCCGCAGCTGGATGCGCACCACCAGCGTGAAGCGTCCGCAGGCGATTGGAAGAAGATCCTCCGCCAGATGCAGCAGTTGGCGCCGATGTATGGTAACAAGGCAGTTTCCACAGCCGAACTGACCGTATTGGTTGCCGCGAAATACCCGGCGGCGCGGGCGGCGATGCTCAAAACCGGCAAAACCGCGGCAGTCGTTGATGCGATGTCGCTCGACCAGGTCGTTGGCGCGTACTGGCTTGCTGAGTACGAAGCCAAATCGGCCGATGCCTGGCATCTCTGGCAGCTTCCGTACTGGCAGGGTCTGGGACGCAAGCCCGACACCACGGATTCAAACGAATTTGAGGCGACCCGCGAGGCGGCTGAGCAGAACCCGTTCTTCGTGATGGCGCGGCGCGTGCGCTCGGCACGCTGGCAGTTCGCCCGAATCGAACAGCGCATCGGTGCACTTCGGCTGATCGAAGCGGTTCGCGACTACGCCAGCGCACACGATGGCAAGCTGCCGGCGAATCTTACGGACGTCACTTCGCTGCCGTTGCCGGTCGATGCGGTCACCGGCAGGCCGTTCCGGTATCACGTCGATGGAAATACTGCGACGGTCGAACTGTCCTATGACGTCGACGCACAGCAGATCAAGCAGATCTACCACCTCACGATTGCTCACTAATTCAACAGGCGGAGAGTTCTCATGAAAATCACGAAAACCATTTTGATGATAGCGGCGGTGATGTTGCTGGCGCGAGCAGTGCGAGCCGATGACACGGCGATCAGCCCGTTCGTCAACGATCAGACACTCATTGTTGTTCGATTCGATCTGAAGAATCTCGATCCGTCGGCGTCGCTGCAATTGTGCGGAAAACTACTGGCCGATCGCGGCGACGACGCCCAGCATGTGGCCTTGACGAAGGGCCTCTGGCAGCATCGCACAGACAATGCTCAGAAGCTGTTGAAAGGATTGCAGGAAGCGGGCGCAGCTCACCTTTATTGGCTCATCTCCCCGGCCGACATGACAAAGGACCTCAGCGTGCCCGAGATGATCGATCGCACCGGCAGCGGCGTGTGGGTTGTTCCCGTCGCCGGTGGCGCGGATCGCGCCGCCATCGCCAGGCTGATCACGGCCGAGCCGAATGATGCGCTAAAGCCCGTGCTGCGGTCGCAGGCAATCGGGGGCGCGGTTGTGGCCGCGAAGCCCGAACGGCAGGTTGACCACGACGGCGCGGCGCTGTCGCCCGATTGGGTCAAAGCGTTGTCATCGGAAGCTCCGATTGTCGTCGCATCGGCGCCGGGCGAGATCTTTCGCCGCAGTTTTGAAGAGAATCTGCCGGTGATTCAAACCTCGATTGGTGCGCTGCCGATTAAACAGTTCACGCGCGGAGTGCACTGGATCTCCATTTCCATCAGTGCCGCCCCAAGCTTCTCGGCCACGGGCGTCATCGAGTGCTCGGATGCCGCCGCTGCGACCTCACTGGCTGATTCGATCAACGGCATGGTGAAGGCGCTGCAGGGGCGGCCAGTGCGGATTCTTGATTCTCCGTTCTCGCCGATCATGAATGCACCTGATGTGTTCGCCTGCAAAGCCGATGGAGAACAAATCCGCTGCGCGCCGGATATGAATGCGATAATCCTGCCGCTGGTGATCAAGCAGATGCATGACTCGGTCACGGTGACAGCGCAGAATCACATGCGGGAGCTTCTGCTCGGCTCGATCATGTACATGAGCCAGCACCGGGAATATGCGCCGAGCCTGGACGTGATGATGAAGGAGCAGGAGATGTCGCCGGGCGTGATGGAAGATCCGCTCCAGCCGGGCGTGAAAGACCCATGGATCTACGTGAAGCCACCGGTCGCCAGGTTGGATTCAAAGATGCCGCTGATCTACGAGAAGTCCGAAACCGGACGCCTTGTGGGCTTTGCCGACGGACATGTTGAAACGCGCCCGGATCGGGCATCGGTGATGAAGCTTTTCGCCGGCACTCGGCCGTAATTCGATCTTTGTTCCGTGTTTCATTCCAGGATAAATCTTGCCCGGCTCAAGTCGTCAGGGCGAGATGTCCCCAAATGTCGCACTTCTGAGGGTGCGACTGCGACATTTTTCAAATTCCTGCTGGCCGACTACCGTCACAACCCGTGATCTAGCGTTGCCGAGCTGGGGGAGTCGGTGGGACGAATCAAAGATTGTTGCTCGGCGATCGCCGTCACCACTGATCGGATGACACTCTCCCAATCACCACGTCGCGGCTGGCGGAAGAGCCGCATTGTGGGATACCAGGGTGAATCAGTGCGATGTAGTTGCCATCGCCAATCGGGTGCGAATGGAATCATTGTCCAAACCGGTTTCGCCAGTGCGCCGGCCAAATGCGCAACGGCCGTGTCGACCGAGATGACCAGGTCGAGGTTCGCGATCGCCGCCGCAGTATCGGCAAAGTCGTTTAGATCCGACGTGAAATCGAGCAACGCCAGGTTGGTCGTTGCACTTGTGGTTGGGCCTTTCTGAAGACTGACGAACGTCACGCCGGCCACGTCTCGCAACGGCGCGAACATCGGAGCAGGAATCGATCGGTTGCGATCGTTTCCGAAGGTCGGATTGCCGGCCCACGCGAGGCCAATCCGAAATCCGGCGCGATCTGAAAGTCGATGTGACCAGACTTTGCCCAGGTCAGGATCGGCGCGAAGGTATGGCACATTTCTCGGGATCGTCTGCTCAGTCGTTCCGAGTAGATGTGGAAGGCTCATCAGGGGACAGCAAACATCAAACGCCGGCAACGGCTGCTCGAACGTGGATACGCGACCAGCACCGAACTGCGTTGCAAAGAGCGTTCGAAGCGGCGGCTGACAGACGATTCGAACATCCCCGCCGATCTGCTCGATGAGCGGCACGTAGCGGATGAATTGAATCGTGTCGCCCAGTCCCTGCTCCCCGAGCAGAAGAATTCGACGGCCGGCGAGGTTGCTGCCGTCCCAGAACTTCGCCAGCAGGCGAGGATCGATCGCCGCCGCGTTGCGCCGGTTGCGGACTTCGTATTTCGGCCAGCCACGTTCGAAGTCGCCGCGAAGCAGCAAGGCCAGAGCGTAGTTCCATTGGGCATCGAGCGCTGTCGATGCCTGCGGCAGCGCATTTTCAAAATGTGAAACCGCCGCATCAACTTGTCCTGCTTGCACGAGGGCGGTCCCGAGGTTGCTGTGCGCTTCGCCGAAGCTTTGTTTCAGCGAGATCGCCTGCCGGTATGCATCAATCGCTTCGTCGAGACGGCCCAACTCCTTCAGAGCCCGGCCAAGATTGTTGTGCACGTCGGCAATATCTGGTCGAAGCGCGATTGCTCGCCGGTAAACCTCGATTGCCTCATCAAAGTGGGCTTTTTCGTGCAGTGCCGTGCCAAGATTGTTCAACGCATCCGGGTAGTCAGCGCGAAGGTTCAGGGCGATTCGAAATTCCCCGATCGCTTGGTCAACTTTGCCATCTCGTTGCAGCGCAATCGCCAGATTGTAATGAAGCTCGGGGGTTGTCGGCCCCAGCTCAACGGCTCTTTGAAGGATGCTGATTGCTTCCGACGTTTGACCGGCTCGTTGCAGCGCATTCCCGAAATTACTGAAAGCTTCGACGTAGTCGCTTCGCGCTCTGACGGCTTCGCGAAAGACGTCGACGGCTTCGTTTAGCGCGCCCGTTTCCTGCAGCGCGACGCCAAGATTATTCAGTGCTTCAGGAAATCTCGGCCGCAATGCGATCGCGCGACGATAGCAGTCGATCGCGGCCGAGAGTTCGCCACGGTGTTTGCGGACGACGCCGAGGCTGTTATGCGCGTCAGGAAACTGCGGCTCAAGCTCAATCACTCTGGCAAAAGTGGCAGCAGCGGCGTCGAGCTTTCCAAGTTGAAGCTGCACCAACCCCAGGTGATTCAGGCATTCAGCCCACTCAGGATCAATCAGGGTCGCGCGCTGCAGCGACTCAATTGCTTGCTGATGTCGTCCGGTTTGAGCCAGCAGCAAACCGAGGCCGTGCAGCGCATGCGGGTGGTTTGGCTGAAGCTGAAGCGCCTGACGATAGAACTGCTCTGCTTCGTGAAACTGGTTGGCCCGATGGGCGTTGTAACCGGCGGCGGAAAGCTCATCGGCGCTGGGCACATTCGGCTTCATGCGTCACTCTCCCGCCAGCTTGCGCAGCTCGGCCGACACATTCAGCATCGCCCGGCCCTGGTGATACCCTTCGGTCCAGCGGCCGCTCTTGGCTCGGCGGGGGAAGGGCGTGCCGTCGGCGGCGATGTAGGGGTACCAGCCGCCATGCGTCGCGTCGATCTGGTGCTTGGAGATGAAGTCCCATTGGCGAACGAATGTGTCCCAATACTTCGGCGTTTGCGATCCATACTTTTCGTGCATCAACAGCAGCGCGTTCAGGCCCTCGGCTTCCACCCACCAGACTTTTTGCGTGTTGAGATCTTTGCCGTCTACGGTTCCCGAGTCGTAGAACCCGCCGTGGGTTTGATCGAAGCCGACGGCGATGCCGTGATCGACGAGATTTCGGGCGGCGAGCCACGCTTTGGGATCGTCTCCTCTGCCGAAGGCAGTCGCGGCTTCAACCAGCAGGTAGCCGGTTTCGATGTCGTGTCCATATGAATCGGGGCCCGGAATCGGCTTCCAATCCGGTTCAAAAAACATGTGCTGAATGCCCGGCTCATCGTAGATCTTCGTCAGGCAGATTTCGAAAACCTCGGCCAGCCGCGCTTTCACCGTTTCATCGGGCCAGACTTCGTACAAGCCGGTGAGCGCTTCGAGCAGATGAATATGGGTGTTCATCGACGTTTGCCCGTAGCGGGTGCCGATGGCGTCGGAGCCATTCTTGTCGAGTATCGGTTTGCCGTTGATGTCGAGGGCTTCGAAGTATCCGCCTTGGTCGGCGTCGTGAGCATGGGAATCGAGCCATGCGAAGGCTTTCTTCGCGAGCGCGAGGGCGTCTTCGTCGTGCGTGGCTTTGTAACTCTCGGCCGCGGCATAAATGCCAAACGCATTTCCGTAGGCGTGTTTCTCGCTGCCATGGTCGGCGACGGGTTTGCCATCTTCTTCGATCGACCAGAAGAACCCGCCATGCTCGGCGTCCCACATCTTGCTCGACAATTCGGCGACGCCATGCCGGCTGATTGTCAGATATCGATCGGCTTCCTTCGGATATCGCATCGCCGCGGCGGACGCGAGCCAGGTGAGGCGCGATTGATAGACGATGCTGCGCTGACCGGCGCGGTCGCCGGATGACCAGTCTTCGCGATAGTTCTCCATGAACCCGCCGCGTTTTTCGTCGATCGACGCGGGGAACCATTTGTTCAGATCATCATCGTGCAGGCTCTTCTCGACTTCGTCGGCGATCTTCAAATAGGTTTGCTTGTCGGGGGCAGCGAAGGTGATGGCAGATGACGTGAGCATGATCGATGCACAAAACGCGAGCAGCAGTGGCTTCATGCCGCGAATGGTAGTCGCCAGGTTGCATGAACGCAGCGCGCTTCCGTGACATGGGCTTCCAGCCCATGCAAGTGATTTTCATTCTTGGAAAGACGCACCAGTCGAAGAATCCAGGCTCGCCGCTCGCGGTGTTACGCCAATTTCGATCGAGTGGCGTGCCTGACTCAATGGCAGAGCGCTTCGCTTCGGGCTTGGTCGTTAGAGTTGAATGCGCGAGCTTAAGGTGAAAGTCGTTCCGCATGGGCTGTCTTCGACCCTGAGCTCAGACCCGAAGGGGAAGCCCATGTCACGTTGGCCGGCGCCACGATCAGACCGCGTCCGGTGTCCAGCGCAGCACCGGCTTGCGAGCGGCGCCGACTTCATCGAGCCGGCGCACGGGCGCGTTTAGCGGGGCTTGCTTTAGCTTGTCGACTTGCGACTCGCTCTCTTTGGCGATGTCGAGCAGCACCTGGATGAACGCGTCGAGCGTTGCTTTGCTTTCGGTTTCAGTGGGTTCGATCATCAGGCAATCATGCACCGGCCAGTGAACCGTTGGCGGATGGAAGCCGCGGTCGATCAGGTTCTTGGCGATGTCCATGATGGTAACGCCGCGATCGATGATGGCGCGCGGGACGGCGATGAACTCGTGAGCGCAGGGATTGGTCGCCATCGGCTGGCCTTCGGCGGGGCCGTAGGGAAGCGGGTAGACGTCTTTGATTTTCTGGGCGATGTAATTGGCGGCGAGGATCGCGGCTTCTGACACGTTTCGCAGGCCATCGGGTCCGCAGGCGCGGATGTAAGTGTACGCGCGAACGAGAACATTGAACTGGCCCCAGAATGATCGCACCTTGCCGATCGATTTTGGGCGATCCAGATCCCATGCGTAACCGGTCGGCGTCTTGATGACCTGCGGGATCGGCAGGTACGGCGCGAACTGTTTTCGAACCGCGATCGGCCCAGCGCCCGGCCCGCCGCAGCCGTGCGGCGTGCTGAATGTTTTGTGGGTGTTGTAGTGCATGACGTCGACGCCGAAATCGCCCGGGCGGGCGATGCCGAGAATCGCGTTCATGTTGGCGCCGTCGAGGTAGAGATACGCGCCGGCTTTGTGAACCAGGTCGGCCATCTCGACGATGTGCTTGTCGAATTTGCCAACGGTGTTCGGGTTCGTCACCATCACCGCGGCAACTTCGTCGTTCAGATGCGCCTTCAGGTCTTCCAGATCGGTCAATCCATCCGGCCGTGATTTGATGGTGACGACGCCGGCTCCGCACATCGCGCAGCTGGCGGGATTGGTGCCGTGCGCGGTATCGGGGGCGAGCACGATGCGCCGCTTCGGCTGGCCGTGATCTTTGAAATAGGCGGTGATGACCTTGAGGGCGGTCCACTCGCCGTGGGCGCCGGCGCAGGGCTGGAGCGAGACTTCATCGAGGCCCGAGATCTCCTCGAGAATCACGCGGAGGTCGTAGAGCAGTTGCAGTGCGCCCTGGCAATCGGCTTCGGGCTGCATCGGGTGAAGGTTCGCGAAGCCGCCCAGCGCGGCGGCCCATTCGTTCACCTTCGGGTTGTACTTCATCGTGCACGAACCGAGCGGATAGAAATTCGCATCCACCGAGAAGTTGCGATGCGTCAGGTGCGTGTAATGACGCACGACGTCAAGCTGGCCGATCTCTGGCAAACCGGTGACGTTCCCGGCGAATTGCGCATCGAGCGGTGCATCGGGGACATCGGATGCCGGAAGATCAACGGCGCGCGCGCCCGGCGTCGAAATCTCAAATAGCAGCGGTTCGCCGGCTTTGGTGTTCTCTGACATGTTTCGTTACTTCGCTGAAGATAGAACCTTCACAAGCGCCTCAATCTGCTCTCGCGTTCGCTTTTCGGTGACTGCGATCAGCAGGCAATCCTTCAATTCCGGATACTCTCGGCCAACCGCATAGCCGCCGAGAATTCCCTGCTTCGACGCTTCCTGGAGCACGCCATCCACGGGGCGATTCAGCTGAACCAGAATCTCGTTGAAGTATGCCGGTTTCGGGAAGCGTCGTTTGATGCCGGCCGCGGCGAGCTTGTCCGCAAGGTAAGCCGCCTTGTTGTGCGAGAGCTGGGCGGCTTCGCGGATTCCCGCCGGGCCCATCGAGGCCAGATAAACACTTGCTCGAAGCGCGAGCAATCCCTGGTTCGTGCAGACGTTACTGGTTGCCTTCTCACGGCGGATGTGCTGCTCGCGGGTTTGCAACGTCAGGCAGAACGCTCGGGATACATTCACGTCGACAGTTTGCCCGACGAGTCGGCCGGGCATCTTGCGAACGTGCGCCGTGCGCGTCGCGAACAGGCCGAGGTATGGCCCACCAAACTGGGCGGGAATGCCAAGCGGCTGACCTTCGCCGACGGCGATATCCACTTCCATCTGGCCCGGTTGCTTCACAATGCCCAGGCTCAGGGGATTAAACACCTGGATGGAGTAGCCGCCCACGGCATGTGCAGCTTGTGAGACTTCCTGTATGCGCTCGAGATTGCCCAGAAAGTTTGGTGACTGAACGATAACGGCAGCCGTGTCCTGATTGATCAACTTCTTCAGGGCCGCGATATCAACGACACCCTCTGCCAGCGGAACTTCAATGTATTTGGCCGGCAGATCGGACAAATAAGTTTTCAGCACTTCGCGATAGTGTGGATGGACGCCGGCGCTGACGAGAATTTCACGATGGCCGGTCGAATTCAGCGCCATCAGCGCCGCCTCGGCGGTGGCGGTTGCGCCTTCGTAGAGCGAGGCGTTCGAAACGTCCATGCCCGTGAGCTGGCAGATCATCGTCTGGAACTCAAAGAACGCCTGCAACGATCCCTGTGAAGCCTCGGCCTGATAGGGCGTGTAAGCGGTTAAAAACTCGCCCTTCATCGCGAGGAAATCGACGACGGTGGGGATAAAGTGGTCGTAGACGCCGGCGCCAAGGAAGCAGACTTTCTGGTCGGTTGAGCTGTTTTTGGCCGCGAGCTCGCTGAGGTGGCTGCGGAGTGAAAGCTCATCGAGCGCGGGTGCGAACTTCAAATCGCCCTTGAATCGAATCGCGGCGGGCACTTGCTTCAGGAGGTCGTCAATGGTGCGCGCGCCCACCGCCTTGAGCATCTGCTCACGCTGGTCGTCGGTGATCTGTACGTAGTCCATTAGCGGGATGTCAGCCGTTAGTGGCCGGTCTTTTGAAGATACTGTTCTTCGCTCAATAGTTTAGACACCTGGATGGGGTCGGTCACCTTCACCTTAATCATCCAGCCGCCCTGGTAGGAGTCCTTGTTGACCAGGCCGGGGTTATTCGTGAGTTCGGAATTGACGGCCGTAACGGTTCCCGTAACACCGCTATACAGATCGCTGGTGGCTTTTACCGACTCAACCTCGCCGAAGCGCTTATTGGCTTCGACTTTCGTGCCGACCTTGGGCAGATCGACGAACGTGATGTCCGTCAACTCGTCGGCGGCAAAATGCGTGATGCCGATGGTGACGGTATCGCCCTCGGCTTTGTGCCACTCGTGGGTTTCAAGGTAACGATAGTCTTTAGGTGCCTGCATACGTGTGCCAGTTAACTCGCTCGTTTGTAAAACGGCAGCCGAACCACGGTGGCGGGGTTGACGGTGCCCTTGAGATCAACACCCAGTTGCGTTCCCTCGGCGGTTTCGGCGATGTCGACGAACGCCATCGCGATGCTCTTCTGAAGCGTCGGGCCAAATGTTCCGCTGGTGACCTCCCCGATCACGCGGCCATCTTTCACAACCGGCGTTCCCTGCCTTGCGATGCGACGACCTTCCAGTTCCAGTCCGACGAGCTTTCTCTTGAGTCCTGCTTCAGAGATCTTTCGCAACGCATCTCCACCGACGAAGTCTTTCTTCAGATCGACCGCCCATGCAAGGCTCGCCGTCAGCGGATCGACGTTTTCATTCAGCTCATGACCGTATAGCGGCATGCCCGCTTCAAGTCGCAGCGTGTCTCGCGCACCCAATCCCGCAGGCTTTATGACTGCATCCGCTTTGCCCATGCTCCCGGCGAGCATCTTCATTCCCATGCCGGCGACTTTCGCGGGAATCACGACTTCAACGCCGTCTTCACCAGTATAGCCGCTGCGATAGACGGTCATCTTCGTCAGCATCAGGCTCCCGGTCTCGAAGTGATATCGCTTCATGCCGCGAACATCGACCGGCAGCAGGTCGGCCACGCGATCGATGACCTTCGGCCCTTGCAGGGCAATCATCGCCGTGCTTTCGGTGTTGTCGGCGATGTCGAGATCCATCCCTTTTGAGCGGCGAACGTCGCCAAAATATTTAACGAGCTTGTCGCGGTTGCTGGCGTTGCAGACCATCGACCAATACTTGACATCGCGCGAGACGATGATGTCATCCATCACGCCGCCGGCTTCGTTGCAAACCAGGCTATAGCGGCTCTGGCCGAGTTTTTGATCGATGATGTTTCGCGTCAAGACGTAGCTGAGGAAAGTTGTCGCGTCTTTGCCGCTGAATTGCAGGCGGCCCATGTGCGAGACGTCGAAGATGGATCCGCTGTTGCGCGTCTGCTCATGTTCGTCGATGATGCCGCGGTAGATGATCGGCATCTCCCACCCCGCGAAATCGACGAGTTTGGCGCCCATCGACACATGAAAATCGTAGAAAGGGGTGCGCTTGAGCATCTGCCGCCGGAGCGTATGAGCGCGGGGAACTGGCGTCAAGCCATTGAGGGAGCCGCGCATTGCCCGACACTTCCCAGTGACACGGGCTTCCAGCCCGTGCCGAGCGATCTCGGAAGACCATTGACGCTCCAACTGAAGAATCCAAGCCCGCCGCTCGCGGTTTCGGAGACTTTCGATCTCGAAACCTGTGCAGGCAACAGAAGATCGCTTCGCTCGGGCTTGGTCATTAGAGTTGCAGCGCGTCGCTGAGTTGGAAAATTGTCTTGCATGGGCTGGAAGCCCATGTCACGGGTATGCGTATTCAGATCGTCACAGGCGCGCCCGACGGCGCGCCGTTTCGTTTGCGGATGGCGCCGGTCGCGCGTTGGCTGCGCGAGCTGGGTCACATTGTGGAAGTGCACGTCCGGCCGCGGCAAGGATTTGCGATGCGGGCAGTGGATGCCGTCGCGCTCAACGCCGATTGCATCATTATTCACCGGCGGCTGCTCGAGCCGCGCGAGGCGCGACGCTTCGCCGCGGCGGGGAAGCCGATCTATCTCGATCTGGATGATGCGATCATGTTCGACGCCCAGAAGCGATCGCGGCTGAGCTTGTGGAAGCGCCAGCGACGCCTGGCGGCAACGGCTGAAGCTCTCAGCGGCGTCGTGGCCGGCAATGACTATCTGCTCGACTTTTTCAAATCCCGGGGAATCAATGGCCTGGTCAGTCCGACCAGCGTTGAGCTCGGTGATTATTTGGTGAAGCGTCATGCTGTGACAGCGACGCCGACGCTCGTGTGGATTGGCTCAAGCTCCACGATGAAGTATTTGGAGCGCGCGCTCCCGGCGATCGAAGCCGCGGCCGCGAAAGTGCCAGGGCTGCGATTGCTGACAATCTGCGATCGACCGGTGCGATCGACTGCCATTCCCGTCGAACACGCCGCGTGGTCAGTGGAGACCGAGGCGGCGGCACTCAATCGCGGCGACATCGGCATCGCGCCAATTCCGGAGGATCGATGGACGCTCGGAAAATGCGCGTTCAAGATCGTGCAATATCTAGCGACGGGTTTGCCGGTGATCGCGTCGCCGGTGGGGGCGCAGCGCGAGATGATCGCGGAGAACGGATTTTTGGCCGAATCGACCGAACAGTGGGTTTCGGCTATCACGCGATTCGCTGGCGATGCGGAGTTGCGGAAAACGATGGGAGCGGCGAGTCGAGCAATGGCAGAGCGATCGTATTCGGTTCGCGCGGTTTTCGATGTGTGGGCGAAAACGCTCGGCCTGACTCAGCCGGCTGCGATGGATCGATAGATCTCCACCAATCGATCGACGTGGGCATCCCAGCTCAATTTCGGCGCGAGCGTAATACAGGCCTTGCTCATCTTGGCCCGCTCGTCAGCGGACAGCATTTGTTTCATCGCCGTCGCAAGTGCACCCACATCCTGCGGGTCTTCGATCACAAACCCCTCGCGACCATTTTCGATAAGCTCGCACGCGCCATTCTGGCTCGTACTGATGACTGGTAAACCAACCGCCGCGGCTTCGAGCAATGACAGCGAGCACGAATCTTGTCGTGTCGGCAGCACGAAAAAATCCGCCGCCTGGTAACGCGCTAACGCGTCGGGCACACTGCCGGCGAAGATGATTTGATTCGCGACTCCCTGTGATTCGGCGAATCGTCGGTACGGTTCCGGCGGTTCGCCACCCACGAGGACCAATTTCAGATTTGGATTCCCGACTTGGGCAACCGCGGCGATTGCTTCTCTCGCGCCTTTGAACTTCCAGTGATGCGCGATGAACAAACCGATAATCGCTTCAGGCGCATAGCCAAATTTCTGGCGAATCGTGGCGCGATCGCCCGCCGGTCGAAAATGATTTGTATCGACGCCATTTGGAAGCGTGGCGACAAACCGCCTGTCCAGCTTTGGATAGTGCTGATGTATTAGATCGGCGTGGATATTTGACAGGCAGAGCACCACCGCCGGATGCGAGCGTTCGAGTAAGCCACGTTCTAAATTGTGCAGCAGGCGGCGCTTGGTGTTGAACTGGTTGCCAACCTGGGCGATTCGCCGCATCGGCCAGGACGCATGCTTCAGATACCCTCGGCGATCTTGCTCCGCCGCCAGTCCTGAATGCGGGTGATAGACGTCGCAGTGCCGTACCGGAATCATCGCGTGAACGGCGTCGTACTTATGCGACTGCAGATGATGATCGAGCGCGTCGACGTAAAGGCGATATCGCCGAGTGTGGCCGCGCGGAAGCTGGCATACGCGCACCTTATTCCATCGCGCCGGCGCCTCATCAAATTCGCCGGCGAGGATCGACACATCGCAGCCGCGATCGACGAGTCGATCGGCCAGCAAGAGTGAATAACGCTCTTGGCCGCCCCGGGCGGCATTGGCGCTTTGTAGAGTTAGGGCGATTTTCAACGAGAGCCTTTCGCGTCCTGGCAAGTTTAGCCGCGAAGCAACGCTGAGCGCGTGCCGAAGCGCGAAACTTTGTTCCGCGGATTGCTCCACATTGCCCGAAGTCGAGCGCGATATTTGTTTCGAATCCCGCGTTGTGTTCGCACGCGCTCAGCGTTGCTTCGCGGCTAAACTTGATCGGATGCTGATCTGAAAGTTGCTTTAGTCACCCTTAGCCGGCGCATCAGCGGGAGCCTCAACGCTCGCGACCGGCGGCTCATGCGGTGGGCCGTTCACGCGGAAGATGAGCAGGGGAACTTCCATCACCTTCTCGTGATAGAACGAGTGACCCCAAAGACCATCTTCACCGAAGCATTCGCCATGATCGCCACAGACGACGATTGTGAGCGGGCGACCGCGCGTTTTCAGATCTTCGATGAGTTCGGCTGTCTTCGTGTCGAGAAACTCGGCACAAGCGACTTGCCGGCCAAAGCTCTCTTCATCGAATTTCCAATCCGCGCGCTTCACGCCTTTCTGGTTGAATAATCGAGCCAGGCTAAATCGTTCGTCAACTTTGTTCTCAGGTTCAGCCATGCCGGCATAGCGGAAGGGGCTGTGGGTTTCGCCATAGTTTACAAACGCAAAGTAAGGGCGATTTGATGGCTGCTTTCCGATCTGTTCGAGCAACAGTTCATTTTGTTTCTGTGCGTCGAATCCGGTGACCTCAAAAAACTCATACCCGTCGCGAAGCGTGTCGGCGTCGTTGAACCAATACATCGCGGCCACTCCGGCCGTGAAGTAGCCGCGCTGCTGGAAGCCGGTCACGATACTCTTGGTGTGGGGTGGAAACGTCACCAACGGTTTCGTGTGAATCTTCCGATGGCTGATTCGCCAGACCTGCTGCACGTAGCGGTTGTAAAACGGCTCATCGATATGCGCGTGCGGCAGAAATCCTTGAAACATCGCGACGTGCGATGGCAGCGTATACGTGCCATGCGCGTAGGCCTTTCGCGGCTCGCAATAGGCGTCGAGCCGAGGCGTCTTCGCCTTCACGTACGCGTCATAGCGGCATGAATCCCAGGTGATCAGAAGGAAGTCTTCCTCGTTTTCGATCGCCTGGTACTTCTGTGCGCGTGCTTTCTTGAGTGATGAGAACCAACTCATGCGTTTTCCGTCCTTGGTGATTTTGTCCGCTGTCACAAAGCTCGCAAATCCGGCATATCGCTCGCTGGGAATGCCCTAGGATCCCCAGTCCACCTGATTGAGAATCCACGCCCCATCTTTCCCAGGCACCGATGGGCCAACCTCTTTACCAAGGTGGCCGCCCATTGCCACCAGACGATCCCGCGCCGGCTCGTTCATCGGCTGTAGAACAAATGCCGGACGCGATCGCTCGTTCGAAAGGTGCTCCGTGGTCGGTTCAAGCACGTTGCGCCGACTCAGGTAAGTAAGAATTCGCGGCGAGCGTGGCGGCGCCAGCACATAGCCGTCGGGGGGAACCTGCTGACTGACCAGCTCCGCGACGGCATAGATCGAGGCAAAATGGCCCTGCATGTAGCTGTTCAAGAATGGAACGCGACGCTGTTCGGTGGTGAAGATCAGCGTGCGCGCAATATTTGTTCCACCGCCGATGCCAAGGATGAGCAGGAACGCGTATCCGGCCCATGCTTTCGGCAGGCGTTCGTGCAACCAGACCACGGCTTTCCACCACGCGTAAACGAGCATCGGCAGAGCCGCCAGAAAGTATCGATCGATCGGCTCAGTCGCGACGATGGTCGTAAGGAACAGCAGTCCCACCCACAGCCGCCAGATCGGCTCGGCTTTCAGGAACATCACGGCGGCGGCGATGATCGCCGCGCCGACGAGCGCGTCGAGGCCAATTCCAAATCGACACCCAAATAATGTCTGTGAAAGAACTCCATCAAACAGTCGCGGGATATATTCGAGAAACACGCGATGTGCGAACTGGCTGCTGTTCTGCGTGATGTTCCAGATGATGGCATCTTCGTAGCGGCCAAAAAATCCCGCGCCATGATGACGCCGATTGATCGTCCATACGATGGCGCCGATGACGATGATCGCCGCGAGCAGAATCAGCGGCTTGCGGCCGGCGCGACGCTTGAACTCGACGCCCAGCATTACCACGGTCGCAAACAGTAGCGCCCACATTTGTGGACGCATCACGATCGCGATGAGTAAGCCAGCAACCAGGAGCGCCCAGTCGTACCAGTGAACGCGGCGTTGTGTCGCCGGCGCTGAATTTGTGATTCGTGATCCAAACACGCCTTCCCAGCCCGCGAAGAATCCGATCGCGCCGATGAAAAACGGCATATCGGAAAGCAGTTCGTAACAGTAGCGATGGAAAAGCGCGCAGAGTCCAACGCCGATCGTCATCCAGACGGCCATTTTCTGGCCGTCGTGTAGCAGGAACAGGCGGTAGACCAGGGCCAGCGCGATAACGCCGCCCAGGAACATCTCGATCAGGAGCGGGGTGAGGCTTTCGGACCGGAACAGCCTGAATGACGCCGCCACTAGCAACGGCGTGCCGGGATAGCTCAGGCGATTCACCTCGCCGTGATAGGTGAACCCATTGCCCTCAAACAAGTTGCGCCCGATTGTGAGATAGAGCGCACTGTCCGGCGTTGGCCGCCATTGGGCGTTGAAACCAAGCAGGTAAACCAGCAGCAAACCCGCGAGGATTCGCTTCCGGTAGGTGAAAGCGATTTCGATGATCTTCTCGGACAGGGGTATCGCGGAAGCCAGGCTCGTCGCGCGCGCCACGACGCCGACCGCGGAACCTTGCGGCGGCGCGCTCCAGTGGGCCGACGCATGGACCTGCTCCACCTGACTCATACCGCCGGACTATACCAGAAGAAAATCGAGTTTGAACACACTTCAATTGCAAGTGTTGTAGCGCAATCAGTTAGGACTCGTGCGCCATCTCCGTCATAGTGATGACAACGCAGCGGAGGCCGATGGAGTCAGCGGGAAGGGATTTGGTGGAGCGAGCAAGGTGTAAGGACGCGCAAGCCTTCGCCGCGTTGATCCGTCTGCACGAACGCGTGGCGTTGTCAGTCGCGTTCGGCGTCATGGGCGATGCCACGGCGGCCGGGGATGTAGTGCAGGACGCGTTCGTCCGCGCATGGGATCGGCTCAATGATCTCCGCGAGCCCGAGCGGTTTGCCACCTGGCTTTGCGGCATCGTTCGCAATCTGGCGGTGGATTACCTTCGGCGTCGCAAGCCGGCCGAGAGCTTGGGCGATCACAAGTCGCCCGTCGCCGAGAAGTGGACGCACGATCCCCTGACCGAACTGGATCAACGCGAGCGATGTCAGGGAATTCACGCGGCGGTGATGAGTCTTGACGAAATATCCCGGCCGGTTGTCGTGCTCCGATATTACGAAGGCATGGCCAGCCGCGAGATTGCTCATCTGCTTGAGCTGACCCCGGCGGCGGTGGACATGCGACTGTCTCGCGCTCGCAAGCAGCTTCGGCTTCTCCTCGACGATTTGGACATCAGCCGTCGCAAACCAATTGAGAATTCTGCAAAGGACTGAAAATGTCTTCGGAACATGATCAACTCGACCCCGACGATTCACTCGACGCGACGTTGCGCGAGTTCTTTGCCGGGACGTTGAACGGACAAATCGGCCGAGCCGAGCGCGAGTTTCAATTGCATCTGCGAAAGCAGGCAAAGGCCGGTCGCCGGCAGCGCACTCTCTTGATCCTGGCTTTTGCCGGAAGCATGGCTGCGATGATCGCCGGGCTGTGGGCGTCGCCGTTGCTGCGAACGCTCGTCCCCGTTAAGTCGGAGTTGACGCTAGGGAAAAGTGGGTCGCCGCAGACGCTTCCAACAACGCCCGTGTCGGATGTCGTCGAGCACGTGACGAAGTCTCAAACGATCGATGAGGGCGTCATGTTGCTCGAAGGCACGCCGATGCGGGTCTATCGGCGGCAGGCGATCGACCAGGTAAACACGCTGGACGGGAACGATCACTTGAAGTCGCAAGAGACGACGCCGAGCGACACGCTCGTCTTTGTGAAGATGAATACGTACTAACAACGAAACACTTTTGGTCGGATTCGCGCATTACGGCGCGGTTCGATCGGTGGAGGCAATATGAAATGGAAATGGTTGGCGATTGCCGTCGGCGCGGCATTACCGGCGGTGGCCGTCGCGCAAGACGCCAAGTACAACGGCAAATCAGATCCGTCGGAGGAAGTTCGCGCCGTTCAGGAGCGCGCCGAACAGCAGCAGTCTGACGCCGACATGGCCAAGGCCAAAGCAGGTATTCAGGCGCAGGCTTATGATCGCCTTCTGGGCAAGATTCGCGAGAAGAAGTCGATCAAGGGCGCGTGGCTTGGCCTGAGCGCTTCGCAGCCGCCGCAGGCGCTTCGGCGGCAACTGAAGCTTCAGGACGGAACGGGGCTGGTCATCGACTTCATTCAGCCTGACAGTCCCGCGGCCAGGGCCGGGTTGAAGCAATATGACCTGCTGACTCGCTTGAACGATCAAATTCTCATCAACGCCGAGCAACTATCGGTGCTGGTGCGAACCTTCAAGCCGGGCAACAAGGTGCATCTGGAGTTTCTCCGGGAGGGCGAGCGGCAATCGGTTAATACCGAACTGGCCGAACATGAAGTCCCACCGCTAACGGATGAAAATGGATTTGGCGGGATACAGCAGTTTCAGTTTCAGCCGTCCGGGAACAGTGGATTCGGCGGCGGCGGCGGCAGCAGCGGTGGCGGGGGCGGCGGGGCTGGCGGTGCGCCGAGCATGTCATATCGCGCCAATCCCAAGGCAGTTCGCATTGAAAACCATACAATCTCGCTCGTTGATGGAAGGCGCCAGCTTTCGATTGATGTCGGGGATGGCCATCGCGTCCTCACCGTCATGGATGCGCGCAGTGGACGCGTGATGTCGAAGTATCAGATCGATTCCGATCAACAGATTCAGGCGCTGCCGGCTGACGTGAAGGAGCCGCTCGGCCGGCTGCTGCCGCTGCTGGATGAGTCCAGCGATCGTGCGAATCCTGGCGGCAATGGAATTGCCGACAACTCCGCTCCGTCCGGCAAGCAGTTGTCCGATGAACCGAAGCCGGTGACGACTGCGCTGCCGGCGGCGCGATAGCCTTCAAATTCTTGTCAACAATCAACATCTCACTTCCTGCAAGGAGAGCACACATGCGATCTACCACTTTGCATCTTTTCGCGGCGGCGGTTTTGGCGCTCCCATCACTGACCCTCGCCCAGTCGCAAAATCCAAATCAGAATGATCCGTTCTATGCGGCCCCGCAAGCGCTCCCGCGCATCGAACCGCCTGCCGTGCGGTTTTACGGCGGCGGCGGTGGTTCGGTAGGCATCGAAGCCCCTGGCCAGCGTTATCAGGAGGCGCCGGAAGCGCCGGAGCCTCAGGAAGTTCCTGGTGGGCAGCCGCGTGCCGAGGCGCAAATCAATCAGAATCAGGACTACCGGGTTCTGAAGCCCGTGACCGTGCAGCCGCGCGTGAACGTCAATCGGAGAGTGTCCGTTTACATGGCCGGCGGCGGCTCGGGAAGTGCTGCCGGGCTGATGGTCAGCAGTGTGCCGCCGGCGATGGCCGCGCAGCTTCGTCTTGAGCCGGGCGTAGGAGTAGTCGTCGAGCAGGTCGCCCAGGGAAGCCCGCTGGAAGCGGCGGGAATCGAGCAGTATGACGTCATCGAGAGAATCAATCAGCAGCCCGTGCATCGGCCACAGCAACTGGCCCAGGCGCTCCGCCGAGGCTCGTCGGATTCCGTGACGATCGACATCGTCCGCCAGGCGCGTCACCGGACGCTGACCGTCGACGCCCGCGCCCTGTCGAAATCCAACGCGTTTTCCTTCGGCGGCGGGGCGGCTGGTGCCTTCGGCCCGGGGCCTCGCGCGCTGCTGAACGGCAATGACTTCCAATTCCAGCAGGCCAGGGACTCGGTCGATCCCGCGAGCGCCGATCGTGATCGAGAGCAAGCCGATCGCGATCGCGAGCAGGCTGATCGCGATCGCGCGCAAGCTCAACGCGAACGGGCACAGTCCGAGCGTGAACGCGCCCGGGCCGACCGCCAGAGTGCCACGGAAAATCTCAAGAGCATTGAGCGCGATCAGATCAACGCCATTCGCGAGCAAATCAAGTCGCAGCTCGATCGTGAACGAGGTGAGCTCGACAAGGCCCGCGAGGAACTGAATCGCGCGACCCAGGAGATGAACCAGCAGCTTTCAGAGCTTCGCAGCAAGCTGGAATCAGAAGTCCGCACGAAGGTGGAAGCGGAGATTCGCCGCGGCGAAGACCAGATCAAGCAAAAGATGCAGTTGCTTGAAGACCGGACCCAGGAACTGCAGCGCGACGATGAGTCGCAAAAGAAATAAGCCGGCAGTCTCTGATTGAAGGATTTCGCGCGACGCGAGGGCACCGGCTCTCGCGTCGCGATTTTGTTCACGCCCGGGGCTGCGGCAGTGATTCCGGTTGCGGCAGGTCCTTGATGCTGTTCAATCCGAACAGCTCGAGAAACCGCTTGGTTGTTCCATACAAAATCGGCCGGCCGGGTTCTTCCGCGCGGCCGGCGATCTTCACCAGGTGTTTTTCCATGAGGCTGCGAATCGTCTCGCCACACGCACACCCGCGAACGGCTTCCACATCCGCCCGCAAAACCGGCTGCTTATAAGCGACAATCGCCAGCGTTTCGAGGGCGGCTTTGGTCAGTTTCGCGTCGGCTTCCTTCTGATGCAGCTTCTTCAGTTGCTCGCCGTAAACCGGCAGCGTAAGAATCTGATACCCGCCGGCAACCTGTTCGATGCGAAATGATCGCCCGGCTTCTTCATATTGCTGATTCAGCAATTTGATCGCGCCCCGAACGGGTCGCGTGGCCGCCACCCCGATCACTTCCGCCAGCCGACCGGCTGTCAGCGGATGGTGCGTGCTCAGCAGCAAGGCCTCCAGCAGCCCCAGATCAACCTGCTCCGCGACCGCGGCGGAATCTTCCGATTCCACCGGCCCATCAGACGGCTCTTCGCCATCAATGGCTTCATCCACCGCCGATTCCTCGACCGGTGGATCAACGTCTTTCTGCTCCGTGTCATCCAACTCAGTTGCCTCGCCGTATTGGGCCATTCGCAGCATAGGGACGCTCCGGTGAACTTCAAGTTCTTATCGGCCCGCCATCGCCAAACGCCGCAGGAATTGCCGATTAGCCGGACACGTTTGATTCCGTCCGAGGTCGGTGGCGTGTGGGTTAAATCGGCGCGGAGCGCGTGCGGCGTGCAGACAGGCCGAAACCTGTGATGAATAGAACGAATGTGCCCGACGGTTCGGGAACCAAGCCGACATCTGTGACGTTCAACGAGGTGATCCCATCAAGATTCCCAACTTCTGCCGAAAAACTCAAGGTCCAGAGCGAAACGCCTTGGATGGATTGCGGTTGGGTGCTGGTATCAACCGCATAAATGTCAAATGGCTGGAAGCCGAATGACGCAGCTGTAGCTTCGACGGAATTTAGTAAAGCAGCTTCGCCGGCATACTGCGGCGGAAGTGTCTGGAGCGTGAATGCGGTCAAGGGTATAAAACCGTTGCTGCCGGCGTTGCGATTCATGTCCGCAATGATGTCAGCGAGGGCCGGATCATTCATCGAAGATAGCGAGTGCGAAGGCCCCGCCGAATCCGCCACGTGAATAGCGATGCCTAGCATTGGCCACAAGGGCGTTACCGGGCCAACAAAAAAAGAGCCGTTACTGGCTGGATTTGAAATGCCATTGAGATAGGCCATAGGAAATGGCCCCGTATTGACGGAGTATGGCCCGTTAGGATTGCTGATGCCGTGAAAGCCTGGATAGACCGGATCGTTTTCCTGTACAAAAACAGCCGCAAAGTGCTCGGCCGCCATAGTGGATTGAACGTATAGCAGCGCCAACGAAGCGACGATAAGACAACGCATCTTGCTCACCGATGACTGACGCACAATTTAGCCCTCTCGCGATCTCGGATAGTTACATTTGCCGCGTGTTGCGGAATCCTAAGCTCGATAAATGAAAAGCAGATGAGTCGCTTTGAAATAAATCGTTCAGTTCGTCGGTAATGTCATCAACGGAGCACGCAGCCGACCATGTTTCTTGCACGAGACCGTTGGCGATACATTGCACGCAACCAGACGTCACATGGTCCGAGTGCCAACGGAATTTGATCTGCAATTACAGTCGGAGCGTGAGCGCTGGCTGCGGCGTCGACTTCTTTGGTTGTGCGCGGTTGCAATCGCGCTGACGCTACTGGTCGAACCGCGAACGATTCGGCATCAACTCGCGACTCCGGGGCAGCAGGCCGTGGGGTGGGTGGGCGTCATCGAGTGCACGCTGGTTGTGGCGCTTTATGCCGCGGCATGGGGATATGCCCGCCGGCGGCAACTCGGCGAGCGTTCACTATTGCGCCTGGTCTTCTGGCTGGTCATCATCGTTGCCGGCGTGGAACTGATCTGCGAACGCGTCGAAACAAACCTGCTGACGCTAGCCAAAGAGTACACCCAAGGTCAGCAGCCGACCGCCGCGACGCTCTTCACCGGCATCGGGCTGGCGGTGCTCGGCTTCGATCACCTGCTGGCGTGCATCTTCATGCCCTGGACCGCCCGTGAGGCGATGCGCCCGGCGCTCGTGCTGCTGGCGATGTACGCCGCCCCGGTGCTGTTCGATATTGCCACGCTTCAATTGCCCTCGATCGCCATTATAACTATTCCGGCGATGGCGCTTTGCTTCATCCCCGGCACGCTCATCTGCCTCTGGCGAACCAGCCGATTCCGCAACTATTTTCGGCTCAGCTTTGAAAGCTCGCGATACCGCGAATTGCAGGGAGAGCTCGCCAGCGCCCGCCGGCTGCATGAAGCGTCAATGCCCAAGGCCCGAACGCAAGGCCCGATCCGATTGCACTATGTTTATGAACCAATGCGCCAGATCGGCGGCGATCTGTTGTTCGTGCATTCGCTCGACGCAACGCCGCATATCGCCAGCGTGGTGGTGCTCGATGTCACCGGCCACGGAATCACCGCGGCGATGACTGTCAATCGACTCATTGGCGAACTTGAACGACAGTTCGCCGAGTCTCCTGACGTGTCGCCCGGCCAGGTGCTCAAAGGGCTGAATCGTTACGTCGCGTTGACGCTGGCGAAGCACACGATCTACGCGACCGCGCTCTGCCTGAAACTCAACACCGAAACCGGCGAGCTGATCTGGGCCAACGCCGGCCATCCCCCGGCTTATGTCTATCGCCCCGATGGAACGCTCGAATCCCTCGGCGCTACCGCCCCCATCCTTGGCGTTGATGAAGCCGAACAATTCTTCGACGGCCCCGGCAAGCTAACGCTCAATCCGCAAGATGTGCTCGTCGCCTATACCGACGGCCTAAATGAAGCCATCAATCCCAAAGGCGACCAACTCGGCCTCGACGGCGTCCGACGCCTCATCACCGAATCCTGCGCCGGCAAATGCGAAACCGAAACCTGGCCAAAGCAGATGCTCGAAGAAGTGCTGAATTACCGCCAGTCGCCGGTGGAGGATGACACGCTGGTGGTGGCGGTGTTTGGCGCACCAGACGCCACGGTGTCATCGGATACGTCAAACGAGATGGCTCAGAGCGCAGCGGCAATTTGAGATGCACCTCAAACTGATGGCCAAGGAAAAGTATGACCAAGCTCGATCGAACCAAAGCCAATCGCTGGAAGCTTAAGACCCCGCCGGGAAGCGCTGAGTACACCATGCACGTCGACGAAAGGGACGGTTTGAACGTTCTCGTCTGCACGGTAGGAAAAACGGTCTTGCTCTACGACGCGCGATGCATCGACGATCTGCACGCGATGCTCGAAGCCGTCGGCGATTGGGTCGAGCTCGGCGGCGCCGACGAGCAGAAGCCCGCGAAGGAAGGAACCGTCGAAGCGTGAGGTCGGTCGCCGAAGAATCCCATCAAGCGCTGGTACGGCCTGAAGAAGGGCCTTCGCGGTCGCTTTGGCGTCTATGTTCCGCCCTGATGGAAGCCCTCGGTCTCTGCGAGCTCGAGCATAATCCGAAGAACAATCGCATGCGAGCGAAGAAAATTGTTGGACGAGAACAAAACGGGCGTCAGTTTACTGGATCTGCTCCAACGCCTTGATGATGCTGGCCGCATCGGAACGGTCGCCGTGGGTTTTGCTGATCTTCGCGAAGCGGATGGTGTTGTGGGTGTCAATGACGAACGTAGAGGGATAGGCGGTTTCCTTCGGGGCATTCCAACGCAGGCCGTACGCGTTGACGAACGTGTAGTCGGGGTCGATCACGAACTTGAATTCCGGGGGCAGCCCTTTTCCGTTCATGAATTCGTCGGCATGGTCCTTCAGATATTCTGATGGACCGGGATAGACAAGGACGATTTGCGCGCCCGTCGCATCCAGTTGTTTTTGATGGGCGATCAAATCGCCGACCTGCTTGGTGCAGATGGGGCATTGATACCCCGGCCAGCCGCGCAGGACGATCAGTACCACTGGCGATTTTGCCGTAAGCTTCGAAAGCTGGACGGCTTCACCGGTGGGGGACTGGAGGGTGAAATCTCTTGCAGTGTCCACAACCGCGGGCATGGCTGGCGGAGGGGCGGGAGGGGCCGGGGGCGCAGCCATCAACGTCGCCGCCGTGAACAAGCTGAAAAGGGAAATAGCGAGAACACGAATCATGGCCACTCCAGTTGGTTACTCACGGGGATAGTCCGCCCGTGATGCCTAACAGTCGAATGCGGGCGCCAAAGACACGCCGCAGGATCACCGAGCGGCAATGGCAGACTCCAAAAGCGCGCGATGCTCTCGTCCGCAAGATGTCAAAAAGTTAAACCACCACGACGCGAGAATTATTCCAGCACAACCGATCGAGACTCGCGTCAGGTTACGGTCGGGCTCGAAATCGAGCGCGGGAGGTCACAAATTGCAATTGATCGACGTCCAGTGTCCAAGCGTCTTAGTGCCCACGGATGCGATGACGGCAATCACCGCGATGACGATGATGCCGGCAATCAGTGCGTATTCGAGCACCTCTCCACCGCGGTCGTCGTCGCGGATCGCTTTCAACACGTGGCAACATAAATTTCGCATTGGACGATCTCCCGTAAATGACGGATATTTTAAGCTGCGGCGGACAAGGGTTTGGCGGCGTTGGTCCCATTCATCTTGGCAAAGGACTTTTCGTGTCTGAGAAATGCCCGGATTACCGCGGGGTCAAACTGGGTCCCGGAGCCGTCAGTGATAATCCGTGCCGCTTCCTCGTGAGGCATTGCGTCCTTGTAAACCCGTTTGCTGGTCAGAGCGTCATAGACATCGGCCACCGCGACGATGCGCCCCGCAAGCGGAATGTCCGGGCCGCTTAAGCCAAATGGATAACCACCACCGTCCCATCGTTCGTGGTGTGAGAACGCGATTTCGCATGCGGTGGTAAGAAAGTCGTCGTCTCCGATTGATTGCTTGACGGCCACGAGGCAATCGCCCCCGATGAGCGGATGTTTCTGGATGATCAGCCGCTCTTCCGGCGTAAGGCGTCCTGGTTTGCAAAGCACGGCGTCGGGAACGCCCACCTTGCCGATGTCGTGCAGCGAAGCGGCCTGCGTAAGAACGCGAACGTCGTCGTCGTCCAGAGGCGCGCCGTCCCGGGCCATCTCGGTGGCCAGAACCTCGACGTAGTCGCGAATGCGTTCGAGATGAGCGCCGGTGTCGTCGTCGCGAGACTCCGCGAGCTTGGCTAAACCGAAGATCACCGCGTCGCGCGTTTTCATCAGCGATCGGCTTCGCTTCTCGACGAGGACTTCAAGCCCGGCATTCGCATTGGCAACGCGGTTCTCATAGCGGCGCACGACTCCAGCAGTGAGAGCTGCCGAGAGCAGGCAAAGGCCGACCCCGGCGAAGGTTCCGATCATCCTCACGGCTTCAACGACTTGAGCGGCCGCGAATTCGACACCCGCGTCACTTTGATGGGCAAGCACTTTGACGTTGAGTTCGGGCAAATCGCTAACACCGATCACGTGGATGTCGCCGCCAATCGAGGCCCAACCGCCGCCGGAGCCTTTGGCCGGTATGTCGATGATGCGACCCCGGGAGCCTGGCCCTTCCAACACCGTCTGACCGACTAATGCCGTCGTGAGTGATGGCTCATGGCGCAGTTGAGGATGGCAGAGTATCCGTCCGTGAACGTTTTCAATCACGCACACGAAACCTTGGTTGGGCAGCGTGATTTGTTCGACCGTGTCCTGAAGCCGTGTCCAGTCCGGCGTCCCGACGCGCAAATCGCGCAAGTGCATGGCGCGGATCATGATGGCCATCTGTGTCGCGAACTGGCGGTTGTCGTCCAGCACCTGGCGGCGCATCGATGACTTGAGTTCATCGTGCAACCACGGCGCGAAGCACGCAACCGCCGCCAATACGCACCCCAATTGCGTGCCGGCAACGAGGAAAACAAGCAGCCATCGTTTGCTGATTCTCATGTAAGAACTTTGCTGGCGCCCCGGACTCTTGCAAATCGTCTACCGACGAGATCAATGCAGACTTTGGGCGTATCGGCTCGGCGGGCGCGCGGGTTTATCCCGCGCCGGCCCGACGATATTGCCTACTGCGTCAAGATAGTCTTGCCGAATCGTTCGGCCCCCATAAGTATTCGAGGTGAGGCGACTTCCAACCAGGCGATCGCAATAAAGAATGAGCCGAAGGCAATCGGCCCATAAGGTGTCGGATGGTCGAAGAACCAAAGCATGAAGCCCGATAACAGCAGAAAAAGCAGTGGCATCCGGGGTGAACCCGCTCGGAACAGCGAGATTGCCGCGGTGAGGATGGCCACGAACCAGCCGCCTTTTCCGATATCGTAAAGGACTCCAATCACCGGATTGTGAAAGATTGTCGCTATCGATTCGGCACGTGCTCCCTGCATTACTGGAGACAGTTGCGACGCGCCGAGTCCCAGAATCCCGGTCGCGATGCCGAGTACCGCATCCCCGGCGTTGTAAAAAACCGCGAAGACTCCGGCGCCCAACTGACTGACCCGCGCGGCAATTCCAACCCGGCCGGCCGTCAACGTGTAGACGACTCCCCCCATCATCGCGAAAAGTACAAGCTGCGCCACGTGCAGCGTCAGCCACCAGCGCGCCACCGGGAAAAACTGCGCAGGGATGTCGTGCATGAAATGAACGGGATGAAACAATTCCAGCCCGCAGAGCGCAAGAGGTATCGCCAACATGAACGCGCGGCGTCCAAGCGGGGGCCGTCGCTTCGTTGTGTCAATTTGAACCATCGCAACAACCCCTCTATTAGCAGTTTCGCTGCATCATCACTTCACGCTCATCCCACCATCCACATAAATCGTCTGGCCGGTGATGTATCCCCCGGCGTTGCTCGCCAGAAATACGGCGATGCCGGCGCAGTCTTCGGGATCGCCGATGCGGCCGATCGGGACGTAGCTCTTGCCTTTATTGATCAGCTCTTGCTGGTCTTTCCAGTCGAAGCGGTTGCGCCACGTGTTGAAGTAGCCGGGGTTGAGGAGGTTGACGGTGATTTGGTCGGGGGCGAGGACTCTAGCCAGGCCGCGCGTGAGGTTTTCCAACGCGGCTTTGCTCATGGAGTAGGGGAGCATGTCGGGGTTGCCGACGCGTTGCTGGATGGAGCCGATGTTGATGATGCGGCCGAATCTCTGCGGCTTGAAGATTGAGGCCGCGAGCTGGCAGAAACGAATCGGCGAGACGAAATCGGCGTCCAGAATTCTGCGAATTTCGGTGGCGTCGAATTCCTGCCAATTCCGCGTCGATTGAATCGCGGCGTTGTTGACGAGAATGTGCAAGCCGCCGAACTGTCTGACGACCTCGGAAATGCAGCGATCCGGGAGCGCGAGGTCGACGATGTCGCCGCCGATCCCAAGTGCCCGACCGCCGCTCTCGCCGATCCTGGCCGCCTCCGTTTGCGCAACATCTATTTCGATGTCCTGAATTGCAACCGCGCAGCCGTGAGCGGCCAATGATTGCGCAATAGCCAGGCCGATGCCTCGGCCAGCACCGGTAACGAGGGCGACTTTTCCATCGAATCGCAGATCGATGAGCGACATGGCCGGAACTATACGGGTGGAATGGGATTCGGTGAAGCCTTCGCAGATGCCGGGGTCAGAAGTGTTCGTATTACAGGGCGGCGTTCTCGACTAAAATTGGATCACGATATCACGATCCTTTTTGCTTGGCGGCCGCCGGCTGCGCTTGCGGGCTTGGCTCGGCAGATGCGGGTGTCGTCGGATGCTCCAGACTCTTGATCAGCGGTGTGTTCTTGTCCGGCCGCAGCATTTGAGTGAACAACGCGGCCAGGGGTTCTGTGATCACGGGCGCGGGGACGAGTGCCGTTTGCGGAGCGGAGGTCGTGCCCGTCACGCGGAATTGGTAGAGCAAAGCGCCTTGGGCGGAGTTGAGGAATTGCTGGACGGCGCCCAGCACGTCGCCGACGCCGGGGGCGCCGGCGTCGCGCATGTGGTCGCGCCAGTCGCCCAGCGGGGCGGCGACGACCGATAGATCCAGCGATCGATCGAAGCCGATCGTTCCACTGCCCTGCAAGCCGAGCAGGGGTGAGTTGACGGCGGCGTTTTGCAGATAGATTTTTCGCTGCCCGACATGAATCACCGCGGCGGCGTCACCTGCGCCGACGTCCTGATCTTTCTTCACGTTCGTGGCGACTTGTTTCACGGCTTCGAGCGAGGACAAATCGCTGTGAATGATTTCGATTTCGCCGTCGGCGACGAGCGTGTCCGCCGGCGGATGCAGCGGATCGGGGCCGGCTCCCTGCACGTCGAGCGAGACGCCGCCCAGGCCATTGAGCCGATGCTGCAGCGTCGGGTTGGGCAACAGGGCGGCGACCGTTGCCAGATCAACCTGCCGGGCATCGATGTGCCCGCGATACAGGAACGGCCGGCCGGGCACAATGCGGCCGCTGGCGTAGGCGTCGCCGCCGAGCGACTTGGCGTGAAAGTCAGCGATCTGGATCGACAGTGGGGCGATGGTGGAGTCGCCGTGGATGTCGGTCAGCTCAACCTGTCCCGGCCCCAATGCAAACGCGCCGCCGTCGCCGGACAGGCGGATGAAAAAATCGGGCTTGAGGCGCTGCACCGGCGAGTCGCCATTGGCGCGATTGACGGCGTACCAGCTTCCGCCGCCCACGACAAACGGACCCTGCGGCCGCAGAAAGCGAATCGTCTTGCCCACGACTCCCGGATAAGGCGGGCTGCTGCGATCGAAGATTGCGGTGCCGGCGATCTCTTCGAAGCGCACCTGCGTCCGCAGATCATCCAGCGCCACCCGACGATCCGGGTCTTCCAGCGTCAGCCGGCCATGCTGCAAAAGCAGCTGATCTTTTCCGTAGTTCGCGCTGAGGTTCGCGAACGTGACGACTCCGCCGCGAAATTCGATCGGCCCGCCGTGCACATGCTCGAGTGGGGCCTGAAAATTGTGCGGCTGAATCGCGACATCGCGCGGATACGCAAGCAGTTCGTGATCAATCACTTCCAGCAGCGACGTATCCCGCGGCGGATGGAACGCGCCGCTGGCCGCCAGCGAAAATTCCACCGGGCCTTTGAATGTGCCTTGGTCGAAGAACCACCCGGATCGCGGCGGCGAGAAGGGCAGTGCGTCGCCCAGTTCCGCGACGCCCGCCACTTGCGATAAGCGCCATTTGAGATCGGACGGCGAGATTGTCACGACGCCGCTTTCAATGCGCATGCGACTGCGTCCGGCAGCGACCTGGAAGTGGTCAATGCTCGTTTCGATCGCCGGCTCGCGACCATTGTCGGACACGCTGGCGCGAACCGTCAGGCGGCCGCCGCCGTGTTCGAGCTTGGCTTTCCACTGCGCGATGTTGGTCGAGACATCCTCAAGATCAACCGTGAACTGATAAGTCGCATGCTTCGCATCATGCAGCGGCATCGTCGCAGAGCCGCTGATCACGCATTTGCCGTCGGGGTAGTCGGCGGTCATCAATTCCCGTTGCCGGTCGTGCAACGGCAGCTTCTGCATGATCGTGCTGATCTGCGCGTTGATGGTCAGCCGATCGAGATCGAGCCGCTGGTCCTGGGTGTCAATCTCGCCGGCGGCGGTGCCGTTCAGGGCGGGGCCATCGGAAAAAATCGTCTCCCATTGGTAAATCGTCGACTCCAGCGATTGCCGGAACGATAGGTCAATTCCCCCCAGCGCCACCGGCGGCTGAGCCAGGTCCCAGACGATCTTCGGATCGCGCAGTGACAACCGCTCGATCGTGACCGGCTCCCCCTTCTTCGGCAGCTTGCCAAGCGTCACGTCCATCGACCCGGCGAATATCTGAAAGGGCTGACCGTTCTTCTCGACGCCCCGCGCCTGAATGTTGCTGGCGTAAAACGAAAACGGCGGCCGATAGATCACCGCCCCGCTGGTGAATTCAACGTTGAATTTCTGCTTGAGCGCCGCCGCCACGCGATCTTCAAAGAGCGCTCCGACAATCCGAGCCCCAATCAGCGCGCCAACAACCAGCGCGAGGGCTGACAAGCCCAGCGTGATAAGCTTCCGACGATGACGTTTGACGAAACGCATCCACTGCCATCATACCGGGCACGGCCGTTTCGGAGAGGGAATAAAAACTTGCGGAGATGGTCATGCGTCAGTGAGATCCAGCGACCAAATGCTCAGCGACCGCGAGAAACTACAGAACCATCGTAAAAACTAGAAACCGATGGTGCCGATCTATTAAAATCCCCATATGGATAGCCACGGGATCATTATTGATTATGCCGGGCCAACGTCTGGCCGACGAGGTTATCGTTTTGCGATGAAACTAGCGATTGCAGTCAGCCTCGGTATTTGCTTACTGTTTGGCTTCCTTGCAATGCATGAAACTGCTACTGCCAGCGATTGGAAACGATCTGGAGCGCAAGCTCGCACTGGTATTTCCTTCGAAGCAAATGCACATGATGCACGGCTGCAGGCAGGAGTCGTGTGCGGAATCGTGATCGGCATATGGACGGTTTTTGGGATCTACAGGCTCATCGGACGTAATTGGATACGCCATCGAAATCTGCGGCAACATAACGTGGCCCCGCCAGCAGCCAACCGAACGAATTGAGTTGTGCCCTCCTGTAAGTCTCAGAGCGCAAGATGACCAGCTTAAAGTAATAAGAGTTCCGACCGCTCTCCGTGATAGCCTGCGGTCATTAGCACTTGTCGCCGCCTCTTGCTTCATGGGTCAGTTTAACCGCAGCGCTATCACCAGAAAGTACAGACCTGCAAACGCAATCCCCGCCGAGCCCCATCTGACCAGTCGGCGATCGACCGCCGCGGCTTGCGGGTCGCTGCTTCTGCGGCGCGCTAACGCGCAGACTGCGAACATTGGCAGCACAACCACTTGATGACCCAGCTCGACGCCGACGCTGAATGAAATCAGCGCTGTCCATAATGCAATGGCGGGAAGCTCTGCCATCGCGTCTTTGAGTCCACCGGCGAAGCCCAGGCCGTGGAACAGGCCGAAGGCGAACGCGGTGGCGATACGCGGCCAGCCGCTGGATTTCCGCGGCCAGAAAAGGTTTTGCAGGGCGATCAGCACAATGCTGGCCGAAATCATTGGCTCGACGATTCGGCTATCGAGATTCACCACGTTGAAGACCGACAGCGCCAGCGTCAGCGAATGCGCCAGGGTGAACGCGAAGACGACTTTGATGAGATCGAGTAGCGAACTGGCGCCCAGGAGCAAGCCGGTGACGAAGAGCAGGTGATCGTAGCCGGTGAGGATGTGCCAGACGCCTTGGGCGACGAACGCGCGGGCGGTTCGCCAGACGGAGACGCGCGTGCCGGCAGTCGCTGCTGGCCGCGTCGTTGCGGTTGCGGTCCAGTGAAGGTCGAAGTCGAGTTTGGAGCCGCGGGGGAGCTGAGAGGCTTCGAAGTCGGCTTCGTCACATTGCCGGAACCGCACGACAAACGAGGCGTCGGAGGGTTGGATTTCGCGAAGGAAATCCTGCTGGATCGTCAGATGACTCGGAATACGCGATAGCGCGTAGTCGATTGTGTAAACGGCCATGCCGCCGTCAAAGTCGCCGTTAGGTTGAGTCGTTGTGGAAGCAACAGGTGCGAGTGGCCGCCCATCTGCTGACAAATGTAAATGCGATATGACATACGCCCGATGCTTCGCGGCCAGCGTATGAAGCTCGGCCTCGCTCACCAAATCCGGATTCCGCGATTCAACCGTCAGCACTTCCTGTGCCGCGATTCGCACAACCGTGCTGACATGATCACGGCTCACGACGACGTCCAGCTCGTTGTTCACCAGCAAATGCGCGTCCGCCGTCGCCGCCAAATAGAATGTGAAGAAGAAGCCGAGGATCGCCAGACGCCCCAACGTACTTCGAGGCTTGTCGAAGGCGACGGTGGAAACGTCACCCGTGACATAGGTTTCCAGCCCATGCCGAGAAATTTTCCAAGGAAATAGATCGCACCAACTCGGCCAAGCTTGCATTTCCTTCTTCGAACTCTCCAATAACAATTGGTGTTGGCGGCCTTCGGTTGGTGCGATTTTCATCTGGGTGAGCCGCTGGCATGGGCTGGAAGCCCATGTCACAATTGACGTTCTCGTCCTTGCGCTCCGCTGCGTTTTACTGACAATTGCAACGCAGCGTTGCGGCGACGCCGTCGCATTCCGGCAATTGCGAAGCGCGGTGGGTTGGGCTATTTTCGCGGGCATTGAACTCACTTGAGCACTGATTATTCGTCTGGGAGTAAGCCATGAGCTTGGAAGCGGCTGTTAATCGCAAGGCGTTGGACATTGGAAAGCTGTCGGTTGAGATCACCACCTCCGCAGGCAGCGGGCACCCTTCGACGGCTCTTTCGCTGACGCACCTGATCACGGTGCTGATGTATCACCAGATGCGCTGGGATCCGAAAGACCCGTGGAACCCGGCGTCGGACCGGTTGGTGCTCAGCGAAGGGCACGCCGTGCCGATTGTTTATGCGGCTTACGCTGACTTGGGCGGCGCGATCGGCAAGACCAAGGCGGAAGCCCGGCCGATGACCAAAGCCGACGCGATGAGCCTGCGGGCGATTGATTCGCCCATCGATGGCCATCCGAATCCGCAGCTCGGATTCCATTTCTTCGACGCCGCGACCGGTTCGCTGGGTCAGGGTTTGTCGGTGGCGGCGGGCCTTGGGGCAGCGGCGCGGGCCGACAAGATCGATCGCAACATTTACTGCATCATCGGCGACGGCGAGTCGCGCGAAGGGCAGAACTGGGAAGCGGCGGATTTCGTCGTCGATCACGCGCTCACCAATGTCATCCCGATCTTCAACTGCAATGACCTGGCCCAGAGCGACTGGGTCAGCCCGCAGCAGAGCTACCAGGGATTGGCGGAAAAACTGAAGGCGTTTGGCTTCATCACCCGCGTCATCGACGGGCACGATCCGCATGAGATCATCGATGCCCTCAACGAACTGCACGTCATCCAGAACGGCCAGCGCCCGCTGGCGATTGTCGCGCGAACCATCAAGGGATGGGGTGCTCCCGCCGAGCAAGGCATGGGCAAGCACGGCACGCCGGTCAAGAAAGACAAGTTGGGCGAAGTCCTCGGCGAGCTTGACACAATGGCCAAGGACCTGGGTGTTGCCGATTACAAGCTGAACGGCGAGCTGAAGATTTCCATGCCGACTGCCAAGGCGCCGGCTCGCGAGACCAAGGCCATCAAGATCAAGCCGTTCGCTGAAGGACTGGCGCTCGTCGGGCTTGATAAGGATCTGGCGGCGGGCAAGCCAATCGCGCCGCGTAAGGCATACGGCGCTGCGCTCGTGGCGCTCGGTGAAGCCGACAAGCGCATCTTCGGACTCGATGCCGACGTGAAGAACTCGACGCACGCCGAGTGGTTCGCCAAGAAGTTTCCGGCTCAATATCTGGAATGCAAAATCGCCGAGCAGAACATGATCAGCGTCGCCGCGGGTGTGGCGGCGGCCGGTAAGATTCCGTTCTGTTCCACGTTCGCGAAATTTGTCATCCGCGCCTACGACCAGGTTGAGATGGCGATCATCAGCGGCGCGAACATCAAGATCACCGGCTCGCACGCGGGTGTGACGCTGGCCGCCGACGGCCCGAGCCAGATGTCGCTGCCCGACGTCGCGTTCTTCCGCAGCTTCTGCCACGCCAAGACGTACAACGGGCAGCCGGCCGTTCGCTACTTCTTCCCCGCCGACGCGATCAGTTGCTACAAGATCACCGAGTTGATGGCTAACCTCGACGGCTGCTGCTACCAGCGCACGCTTCGCGCTGAAACCAAGATGCTCTACAAGCCCGACGATACGTTCGAAGTCGGCGGCTCCAAGATCCTCCGCGAAGGCAAAGACGGCGTGTTCGTCAGCGCGGGCTACATGGTGCATGAATGCCTCAAGGCCGCCGATGAGCTGGCCAAGAAGGGCAAGAAGTTCGCCGTGGTTGACGCCTATTCGATGCCGCTGCAGACCAAGAGCATTCTCGATCTGGCGGCCAAATCCGGCGGCAAGATCATCACCGTCGAAGACAATTACACCGGCGGACTTGACGCCGAGATTGCCATCGCCATCGCGGACAGCGGTGCGGCCATCAAGCTCGAAAACCTCTATGTGAAACAGATCCCCAAGAGCGGTCGCGAGCCGGACGATGTCCTGAATTATCTCGGTCTTGCGATGGGCCAGATCGTGGCAGCGGTGTCGTAAAACCACGCTGAGCTTTCGCGGATCAATTTAATCGCCCTACACTTGGGCAACGCTCCAAAAGCGTTGCCCAATGTCGTATAAGGAAGACACGGATGTCGATCGAAGTTTGCGTTTTGGCCAGTGGATCGGGCGGCAACTGCACCGTCGTGCGCACGCCCGCCGGCACGCTGTTGTTCGACGCCGGCCTCGGCCCGCGCAACACCGCCAAGCGCCTCAACGGAACCGGCGTCCGCATGAGCGATATTGTCGGCATTTGCCCCACGCATCTGGACACCGATCATTTCTCACCCGAGTGGGTCAAGCGGAACATTCGTATCTTTTGTCATGAAGGCGTTGTCAAAGAACTCTCCGAAATGGGCGGCCCCGACGCGATGTCGCGCGTCACGATCTTTCGCGATCGCTTCGAGCCATTGCCCGGCGTCGTGATCGAATCAATCGAACTCGCGCACGATCAGAAAAGCTGCCGGGCGTTCGTGATGGAAGCCTTCGATTGCCGCATCGGCTACGCGACCGATCTGGGCGAAGTGCCGACATCGCTCATTAACGCGTTCACCCGCCTCGACCTGCTTGCCCTGGAAAGCAACTATGACCCGCAGATGCAAATGGACAGCACCCGACCGTGGTTTTTGAAGCAACGAATCATGGGCGGCCGCGGGCATCTGTCGAACGAGCAGGCGTTCGACGCCGTTCGCAAAATTTTGGATCGCCACCAATCGGCCGATCACGCACTGCCGTCACATGTCGTGCTGCTGCACAGAAGTCGCCAGTGCAATTGCCCGAAGGTCGTGCGGAAGCTGTTTGAAAGTGATGCCAGATTGCGCGACCGCCTGACCCTCGCCGAGCAGTTTCAACCCACGCCATGGCTGCGCGTGCGCCCGAGTAAGCCGCTGGTGGGTGAGCAGATGATGCTGACTTGGGGATGAGAAAGTGTTTTCCTCTAAAGTCCAGGATTCGTGATCGTTCGTGCGGCAGATGGTGAATTTAAGCGACGGAGTTAACGTGGACACCCCGACCTATCCTGCCCAGCGCCATCGCCAATTTGGTTCCACTAATCCCACGCGTATGGATTTCGAGTTCTGGCGCGAGATGGTGAGGACGGGCGAACCAGCCTACGAAGTGCGGAAACGAATCGACTCAGGATCTTTTGAAGGCCCGGCGATCTGGTGTTTCCGCCGCTTCGGATCAACCCGAACACCATTGCCGGACGGACGGATCGTCTGCATCGGCGGAGAGCATGAGGATTATTACGATCCGGATTTTTGCATCTACAATGACGTCATCGTTGTCCAGCCTGATGGCGACTTCTATATCTATGGATACCCCAGGGATGTATTTCCACCGACCGACTTTCATACCGCCGCGCTGATAGGGGATCGCATTCTGATTGTTGGAAATGTTGGGTACAAGGAAGAACGAGGCGATAGGACTCCTGTCTTTAATCTTGATCTCTCCACATTTGCAATCACACGCGTCAGGTGGTCCGGCAAATCACCCGGCTGGATTTACAAGCACGAGGCCGAGCTTGTCGAAGATGAGCGTGTTCTGCGACTATTCGGCCACAAACCGAGAGACGGCGATCCTGATCGTTGGACCGGTTCGGCAGAGCTTGAACTGGATTCTCTAAAATGGCGACCGCATGTGTTGTCGCGACCAATACCGGGGCCGCCCGAATTGGACGAACGATTGACGGCGAGAGGATGGACGCCGATTCAGCCGAAGTACTTCGAATTCGAGATCAATAATCTTCGTTGGGAAGTTCCCCCGGGTCATCCCTTGTTTGCATGCAACGTCGCGCCATGGGCAAGTAGTCCGAGCGGTCCAAATTACGAGGTCCTGTACCGTCTGCTTGATGGAACCGGTCGTCTGGCCAGAGTCGCTGTTCAGGATCTCAACCGTCATGCTGAGTTGCCGCTACCAGTGACGACGTTCTACCAGGACGTGGAAGACCTTCTGCGCTCGCCGGATGTCGCGACCGACTGACCCAATCAACCTCGGCAATGCCACATGCGTTGGGCTCGCGGCTGCTCATCTTTGATGGCGTTTCCTTGAACGCGCAATAGTTAAAGCTTGTGATGTCGGCGCCACCGAAATCGCGGCCGACATCAGTGATGCCGCTGACGAGCTATTCACCGGTGTAAGCGGCGCCGGCGGTAGAAGCGTTGCTACGCGCGGCGGTCTTCCGGAAGCGGTCGAAGCAATTGGCGCGGGTGCCGGGGCTGGCAGGGTCTGGCCGTAATTGGGTTTCAGGAGGTTGAAGTCGTTGGCGTCAACTGTTCCGTCGTAGTTAAAGTCGCCGGTGTCCCAGGTTCCGGCGGTCGACGTGTAATGCTGGGTCATCCGCATGAAGTCGGTGAAGCCGACCGTTCCAGTCAGTCCGGTATCGCCATAAAGAGTGTATTTCAGCTCGATGATGTTCACCGGTTGATCCGTGATCAGGCCGTCGGCGGAGTCAACATATCCGATCGCGCTGCTCTTGTTCACATCCCCGGCGGCCGCCGTCGAGGTGATCACGCCCGTCGTGACCGTCGGCGCGCCGGTCCAAGCGCCGGCGTTGTAGCCGTTTTTTAGATATGTCTGGATCGCGGCCAGCAGGTCATGGCCGGCTGCATAGCTGATGTATACCGTGCCGCGGCCGATCTCCAGGTTCGTTCCCGCCAGCGGATTCGTGCCGGCCTGGGCGCTGGCGAGGTTATTGATCGTGAATGTCCCATTCAGATGCAGCGCGGCCGGCAGGGGGTTTCCGTTGGCGTAATTTGGATTGATCGTGTCGTTGCCGTTGATCGTGAGACCAGCGGCGGCGCTGATCAAAACCTGGCCGCTTACGGCTCCGAATGTCCAGTCGATGTGCTGGTGATCCGCATCGCGAGTCAGCGCCACCGGAGACGTCGTGCCCGTTCCATTGATGACGCCCGGCTGAGGAGCCAGATCGATCACCGTCATCGAATAGGCCGGGAATGAATAACTGAAATTCGCCCCGCTGAGTGAGAGCGTGGCGCCAAAAGTCGATAGCGCCGCCGCGCCTGTTGAACTCTGGCTTTGTGCGGCATCCTGCGCCACGCCATATTGCCAGAACTGGGCCTGTCCGCTTGGCTGGAAACCTTGAAGATTAAACTGCTCGCTCAACGCCGCGGCCGGATTTGAATTGATGACCATCAGGCGAAGGTGGCCATTCGATTCCAGCACCGCATAGACATTCAATTCAGAATAGTTGTCGCTGGCGGCGACAACCTGCCCGCCCAGCTGCACCAGGTCTGACGCGAGTTGTTCGGCGAAGTAGTTCGGGTATGCAATATACGCCCCGCTGGTCGGCGCGCTGTTGCCCGGGCTTCCAAGGATTCCATAATCGCCGCCCAGGCGCCAGCCATAGAGCGAGTCGCTGGAGTTCTGGTCGGACGAGGAATCGAATCCGTTGCGTAAATCCCAGACGAATCCGCCGACGTATCCGCTGTCGAGCAGGCTGCCGATCGACTCGGCAACAAACAGCCCGTTCACCAGACTCGTCGATTGCTTCCCGGGATTGGTGTAAACCGAATTAAATTCCGTCGCCATCACCTGCACGCTCGACGCATGGCTGCCGACCGTCTGCTGAAGCATCGTTTGGTAGTCGCTGTAGCGGACGGACCAGTCGTCAATGCTGAAGGGGTTCGTCACAGTATCATTCAGCAGAAATTGGTCGTTCTCACTGCCGGGAGCCTGCATATAACTGTGATCGGAAATGAAGTTCGGCACAAATCCGATGCTTGAGCCAGCAGTAAGTACGTTGCGCGTCCAATTGTTGTCGCTGCCGCCTGTCGGATCGCCGCTGTCGATGCCGATGGAAAGCGCCGGCAGACCCGCCGTTGTAACGATCTCGCTGGCGTATGCGCTAAATTGCTCGGCGAAAGTCACGTAGGTAGCCGGATCATGCTGCGCTCCCGTGCTTACACCGCCCGGCGCGGCGGTACCGTGGTGATCGATTTCCCAGCCCCCATACTCTTCATTGCCCACTTCCCAGTATTTAATATTCGCAAATGCAGTTGGATGATCAATACGCAGGAAGTTAAGCCCATCATCCGTTCCGAGCGGCGCTGCGGCGCGCAGCGATGCCCAATATCCCACAGTCTGCCAGTTCACGTTCTGCCAGGCGTTCGTGGAATCGTTCCATTCGATGCCGGTTCCGATGGAGGTTGTGTCGCTCGGCGAGCCTTGCAAATACGCCAGCTCGGCGGCGGCTTCCTGCGGGCTGCCCGAGCCGTAGTCGAGGGTAATCAATCCCGTGCCCCCGACGTTTTGGATGAATTGCGCGAACTGCGGAATCGTGACGGCCGAGCCGTCGCCGTAGTTGCTTGAAACATTGAAGTGGTAGTCGTCGGAACTCGATCCGCCGGGGAATCGATACACGGTGAGTCCTGCCGCTTCCGCGAGTTGCTGCGTTTGCGTCGTGGTCAGTGAGCCATCCCACCAGGCGAGATTCACGCCGAGCAGATTCGTCGTCACGGGATGCAAAGCCGTGGCGGCGTTGACAGTCGCGGTTAACGGCGTCGTCGGAACGCCGCTCAACGTCACATTCGTGAAGGTCACCGCTGCGTTAATCTGATAACCCGTTCCCGAGGGCAACTGCTGGCTTGAGAAAGACCCGCTCTCGCTCGGATATTGAATGGGAACAAATGTATCAGTTGTCGAAGGAACGTAGCCATAAACGAGGTCCGACTTCAGCGTGCCCGCGAAAGATGCCGCGCCGGCTGACGTGACCGACCCGAAATCCCCGGTGGAAGGCGCGCCGCCGAGTTGAATATCGAGCGAGCCGGAGGAGGTTTGCGCGAACGTGCCGCCGGACGTTACTGAGTTCGTCGGACCCACGATGATAGCGCCGCTGTTGGAAATATTGCCCGCGGTAAATTTCGAAGGTCCGAGCGCGGCCGGTCCGAACTTCGGTGCGTCCCAGTAGACACTTCCGGTTCCCGGGGCGCCGAACGCGCCGGCTTCGACAACCGCATTCACGGTTGCCGCATTGGCCGGCGCGGCGACAGTCATGGAGAAATGATTCCATCCCTGGTTTCCAACGGCCCCCGTCAACGGCCCGCCCGGAGCGCTGCTGGAGCCCAGGACGGTGATGGCATTAGGCGGTGCGTAGGGGCTGATCTGGTTGCCGCCCGAATCGTAAAAGATCAGTTGCATAAAACCCGCCTCGCTGCCCGTGAGGGGGGCGCTCGCCGGCGTCATCGCATAGGCCGACAGCGTGTAGGATGCAGTAGGTGTCACTGGAAACGACTGCAACACGCCGGAGTTGGGTCCGGAAGTCTGCAGCGACTGCGCGCCGGAATAGGCAAACTGATTGCTCAAATAGGAGCTGCCCCAGTCAGGCCAGTTGCTTGGGGCAGTAGTTCCGCTCGTGCTGACTACCGGCGTTTCGAAGCCGGAGTTGGTCAGAAGATTGGACGTTGGATCGGTCGTCGGGCCGCCGCCGGGCAGCGAAAGTGTCGAGCCGGTGCTTCCCATGTAGTTTCCACCGACAGTCATCTGCGCCGCGCCGTCGACGATGATCGCGCCGCTATTGGTCACGGCTCCCGTGACAGCCAGCGTTCCACTCGACACTTCCAGTGTATCGCCGGTCAGCGCGATGCTATTGACCGAAGTGCCGCCGGATTCGGTGATGCGAATGTTGCCCGGCTGATTGATGACAACATCATCGCCGGGCTGTGGCACAACACCCGTGCTCCAGTCGCCGGCGGTATTCCACGCGCCGCCGGTGGCGCTGTTCCAGGTTACGGTGCTGAGCAGCCGGCGCGATTCCAGTGCTTCAATCTGATGACTTCGGCGCCATCGGGCGGGCCTCCACGACATACGAACCTCCGCTTCAGCACCCCCGATTGAACGTGCAGAAAACGATACCAGATTTCAGCCGCGATTGAGAGATTCCAGCGTTGCTCGCTGCTGGTCTTCGAAGAGTATTGAGAGAGAAGAGTGCCGGATTTCAGATATATTTAGGCAGCGGTCGCAGCAACGCGATCTGTAGCCACGGCTTGGACGATCGGATTATCCGCTGGGCGCTTTCTCACTGCATATTGCGGATCGCTCGCGTGCGCCAAATGGCCGATAAGCCGCCGCTCAATTCGTACGAATTCGACGTCGAACCACCACGTGATTTATGCCCGCTTGCCCTTCGAGGCCGCGAATGTAACTCGTGATCATGTGGTCGGTGAGGCCTTCGTGGAAGCTCTTGCCGCGGGTGGCGATCGCCCGCGCAACCGCGGCGGTATGCCACGGCTCGACATCGGCGTCGGTGATAACCTGGCCGTCGCGGTCGATGTAGACAAACGTCTTCACGTGCCCGTAGCTCGGGGCACGCTCGGCGAACCGTTTGAGCTTGGCGCCGATTTTTTTGCCGGCATTCCGCGCCTTTGCCGGAAGAAGCTTCCGTATCGACGGCAGCGGCAATTCAGGCACCAGGTCGAGCCGATTGACGACACGATAGGTGGGCAGCGCATAACCGGCGCAGAACGCGAGGTCACCCACGCGCGGCGAGCCGTAGGTGTAGATTGCGGCGGGAGGCCGGCCGCGTTTTGCGATGCGGCATCCCGTCAGCACCGCGAGCGCGCCGCCCATCGAATGCCCGGTGATGAACAGCGGCTTGTCCTCTGCTGTTTCCAGCAGCACCTCAAGCGACTTCCACGTTCGTTTCAAGACCGAGCTGAAACCCAGATGAACGCGGCCCTCATATTCGGCGCGCTCGACCAGCCCGGCGAAGGCGTCCGTGACCCAGGCTTGCAGCGTCAGCGGATCGGACCCGCGAAATGAGAGAACGGCATGCGTATCACAGATGCCAATGAACCCGCGCGTCCGAGTAACCTTGTTGCGAAACGCCAGCGCCTTAAGGCCAAGCCGTTCCCAAGCCGCGACGGCGGGCGCGCGGTCGTATGCGATGTCCGATGCGTACGCCAGGTAAAGCGCATTGGCTCGGTTGAAGGATGGATCGTCGGGATGAAACGGGAGTCCCACGCCGTCCATTGCAACATCGACCGATGTTTCGATCAATACCTGATTGATGGTTAAGCTTCGAGTTCGATCGCGTCAACTTCGGCGACGGGTCGATCAACGCTTATAACCCCGCCGGCGTCGGCACGCTTGCCGACGCCGGCGGAACACCCCTCGTCAACGACGGCCTCTGGGCCTCAGCTTCGGAAATGGTGGCAATGGCGGAAGCCCGACGTCGCTTTACCTGACAGCGGGATTAAACGACGAAGCTGACGGCCTGTTCGCTCGAATCGACGTGCCGGAGCCGGGGATCGCGGTGTTCGCCGGGATCAGGTCGCTGGTTCTTCGGCGTCGAAGGATTAACCTTACTTAACTACATTTCATGCGGCGGCATCGCCGACAACCGACAATGCTTCGCTCGCGTCTGATACGGTTTTGCACTTAAAGAATGAAGAAAATCGCAGGTTTTTATCGCTGACCAAATGGCGAAGACTATGTTCCGTCAAGAATATGTCACAATATGGTAACGCCGCAACCGCGTGATGAATGTCATGGAAGTCATTGAGCTTATATTTCCGATGCCGGTCCCAGCGAATGGCGGCATGGAGACCTGCGCCGATTCGCATCGAAGGCAACTCCGCCTTAATCTTATGAAATCGAAATGCGTTGTAGATGAGATTAGACATAAGGCGTCCGGCATTAACCTTTTCGGTCTCGCTTGGAGCCGCACCCTTCCCTTTATCTAACTCCCAGATGTGCTGCATCAAGTCTTCAAACATCGTCTTATGTACATCAAGATGTCCGGCAAGTTCGTTGAGGAACAGTGCATCAAAAGATGCGTACTCGTGCGTATGCGAGAATTTTCCGCTATTCAGTTGATTCGCGAAGTCTTCAGAAAACCAAGCTTTGCCCATTTTGGCTGCATTCGGCCCAAGTTGGTCCAACATATCTGAAAGCGTGAACGCCCACATCTGGTCGAAAAAAGCTTTTTGCAATGCCGCATCTGTTTCGGGCGGCAAGTTGCGATTCGTAGGCGTTTTAAAACCCAGGACGTACGCGGTCTTAGTCCATGCAAGATCGTCTAAGGGGTGAATCGCCTCCGGACCTTTTGTCTTTTCGCAGATGAAATGAAAGGCTTCCAACTGCAATCGTTTCCCAAACTCCAATATCGAGACGCCCATCGATAGATCGTCGATGAGTTGCACTGTTGCGGACAGCGTTGCTGGATCAGATTGCTTAAAGACTTCGGCGAAAGTATCCACGCTGATCGGACAAAGGGCTTTCTTCTGACGGACCAGCATTTCAAGCGCAGTCATTAATCGCGCGACATCTGCGGTGGTACCACGACCCAGCCGGACATCGCGGAGCAAAAGCCAGAGTAATTGTTTAGCGTCTAATCCTTCGTGCATATAATACGAGCGGCATGGACGCCGACTCAAACAACATGGATGTTTCTGCCTGCGACGGCTGTGCCGAACGGGATCGGCGGATCGCCCGCCTG
>Ga0182024_10001259_pt1 | contig 65667 bp, 46 predicted proteins | sample P32metaG_FD_120480 | JGI IMG/M metagenome (GOLD analysis project Ga0182024, IMG submission 120480) | Permafrost microbial communities from Stordalen Mire, Sweden - P3-2 metaG (Illumina Assembly) | ecosystem: Environmental > Terrestrial > Soil > Wetlands > Permafrost | place: Sweden: Stordalen... | reverse complement strand
CGGCCGCGGCCGGTCAGAAAGCGTGACAGCTGCGGATGGGCAGGATCGCTGATATCCATGGCATCCACCGAGCCGGACTCGATGGCCTGCGCGGCATCGCCGCCACAGCCGCGGCTGGTCGCGGTATAGACCACGCCGTTGACAAGGTTGAGGCTCCAGTTGCGGCTGAACGGCGCGACAAAGGGGGCCGGCGCGAATTTTTCTTCACCGGATGCCAGGCTGAGGCCGCGAAGCTTGCCGTCGCTGGTGGTGAAATAGATCACGCCCGCGCGGCCGTCGATCACCGGTGTCGCCTGTTCGGTATTGGCGCAATTGGTGGTGGCGGGGCGCAGCGGTTTTGCGGTGTTGGGAAAGCTCTTCTGCCAGACGATCCCGCCGGCATCGGCGTCGATGGCATAGATTGTGTCGTCTATGCCCATGGTGAAGACCAGGTTCTTGCGGCCTTGCGGCGTTTCCACGCCGGCTGCCACCAGCGGCGCGGTGAGGGTGGAAAGCGACGTGTCCGCCGGCGGCGTGGGCAGCTGCGTACTCCAAAGCAGTTTCAGGTGACCGACATTGGCCGGCGACAGCATGGTCTCGGCGGTATTCCAGGCGCTGCGCTGCTGGTCATGGCCGAAACTCAGCCATTCGCTGGCTGGCGGTTGCGCACGCAACGCCGGCGGGATCAACAGTGTGGTCGCAAGCGCCCAGGGCAGGAGTTTTTTCGGCATGGCCGGATCTGTCCAAAATGTTCCGCCGGCACGATATGGCAATCGCGGTCCACTTGCACAGCCGATTTCGGTAACCGATAGTCATGGTGCAGCGAGATTGCCGGCGCGATGAACGCCGCGGCGCGCGCGGGGGAAATGGGATGAAAGCGTCCTGGCTTGGGTTAGCCATTCTGGCGGGATTGAGCCTTCTGGTCGGTGGCACCGCACTTCACGCCATGACGGCTGAGGACCGTTTGCTGGTCAACGCCACCAGTGACCGGGACAATTGGCGGCTGCATGGCAGAACCTATGACAATCAGCGCTTCTCGCCGCTCACCCAGATCAACAGGGACACGGTCGGGCAGCTGACCCTGATCCGCACCCTGCATACCGGGGTCAACAACAGTTTCGAAGATACGCCGATCGAAGTGGACGGCGTGCTCTACACGGTCACGGCCACCAACCATGTCGCGGCCTGGGACGCGGTGAGCGGCCAGCAATTATGGGCGTGGCAACCCGACAAGCTCGACTATACCGAGGCCTGTTGCGGGCCGCAGGCGCGCGGCGTCGCTGTCGCCTATGGCAAGGTCTATACCGCGCTGTTCGATGGCCATCTGGTGGCGCTGGACGCGCACACCGGCAAGCTGATCTGGGAAACAGATCCGGCCAAGACCCATCCTGAACCCAGGCAATATTACACCTACACCCAGGCGCCGCAGGTCTATGACGGCATGGTGATCATCGGTACCGCCGGCGCCGAATATGAGACCCGCGGCATGGTGGAAGCCTATGACGCGGCGAGCGGCGACAAGATCTGGGAATTCCGCACCACGGCCGCGCCCGGCGAGCCCGGCGGGGATACCTGGCATGGCGATGCCTGGAAATTTGGCGGCGGCTCGGTGTGGAACACCCCTGCGCTCGATGTGAAGAACGGCCTGATCGTTCTGTCCACCGGCAATCCCAACCCCGACTATCGCGGCGAAACGCGCCCCGGGGACAATGCCTATACCGACTCCATCCTGGCGCTGCATGCCAAAACCGGAAAGCTCGCCTGGTGGTATCAGGAAGTGCCGCACGATCTGTGGGACTATGACGCCAGCGCCCCGGTGATGCTGTTTGATGCCAAAGACGCCAATGGCCACACTGTTGCGGCGGCCGGTGAGGCGGGCAAGGTCGGCAATGTCTTCATCGTCAATCGGCTGACCGGCAAGCTGCTGTACAAGTCCGATCCCTTTGTCGATCAGAGCCCCAACATGTTCACGGCACCCAGCCGCGAAGGCGTGACCTTGCTGCCGGGCGTCAGCGGCGGCTCGCTGTGGCAGCCGCCGGCCTTCTCGCCGCGCACCGGCTATTTCTATGTGCTGGGCGCCAATATCCCGATGACCTTCACGGCAATCGATTTCCAGGACAGCAAGCCCGGCGGGCCGTGGGTCGGCCGCCACACCGGTGGGGTGATGAAACGCGCCGATGGTCCGCAGTCGGGCACGCTGACGGCGATCGACGTGAGCAGCGGCAAGATCGCCTGGCAGTACAAATCCTCCATGCCCATGTTTGGCGGCGTGCTGGCGACTGCCAGCGATCTGGTCTTTGCCGGCGAGATGACCGGCGATTTCGATGCCTTCGATGCCCGGAGCGGCGCAAAACTCTGGAGCCACCATTTCGACAAAGGCGTGTGTTCGCCGGCCATGACCTACCGCGTGAAGGACGCGCAGTATCTGGCAGTCGGCGCCAACGGCTGCCGTGGCGGCCATGTGCCGTTGGGCTCCCCGCTCTTTTCCGACGACATCGCGATCTTCGCGCTCAAAGGCTGAGCACCTTCATCTTTCACTGGGTGAGAGATCGCCTTCCGGGTTGAAAACTCCACCCGCGGCCGGCGCAGCTTCACGCAGGCCTTCTCGCAATGCAGCACGGCAAGTTTCGGGGGCCGTAGCAAAATTGCTACTGCGCGGCCGCGGAATTTTGCGTAGTGTTTCCGGTAATTCGACAAAGTTCGAAACACCTAGGGGGCCTAAAATGTATTTCCAGCAAAACGCCAGGATTCCCTCCAGCCACAAGCCCAGTCCGATCGCAAAGCCCGCGCTTTTCGCCAGCGTCGGCGCCAGCGCACTGTTGATGGCGTCTTCGGCCTACGCTCAGGAGGCAGCCGCACCGCAGATTGAATCGGTCACGGTCTCTTCGTCGCGCATCATGACCGGGGGCTTCAACGCCCCCACACCCACTACCGTAGTGAGCGCCGACCTGATCCAGAACCAGGCCAAGGACAATATCTTCAACGCCATCACCGAACTGCCATCGATGATGGGTTCAACCGGCCAGGAAGCCAATGTCAACGGCACCAGCGGCGGCACCAATGGCCTGTCCTCCTTCAACCTGTTCGGTCTTGGCACCATCCGTACCCTGACCCTGTTGGATGGCGAGCGTTTCGTGCCCGCCAACGTCACCGGCGTTCCCGACATCAGCGAATTCCCGCAGCTGCTGATCCAGCGCGTCGACGTGGTGACGGGCGGCGCATCCGCCTCCTGGGGTTCGGACGCGGTGGCCGGCGTGGTCAACTTCGTCACCGACAAGAAGTTTGTCGGCTTCAAGGCCAATGTCGAAGCCGGCCTGTCAACCTATTCCGACAATGCCACGGCGACCTTCCAGGTCGCGGCGGGCTCCAGTTTCGCGGGCGGACGCGGCCATTTCGAAATGGCCGGCGAATTCAGCCATGTCGATGGCGTGCAGGGCGGCTGGCAGCAGCTGTCCTGCTGCGGCGGCAGCCTGACCAATTCGCTGTCCGGCGGCCGCACCTGGTTCATCGAACCGACCATTGTGCAATATGCCTCACCGGCCACCACGCCCGCGGGCCAGCCGCAATATTTCGTCACCGCCAATGGCCAACAGAACCAGCTGGGCCGCTATGGCCTGATCAACAGCGGGCCTCTGATGGGCACCGCCTTTGGGCCTAACGGAACTGTCTATGCCTTCAATTACGGCACCGGACCGGCAGGCGTGAATATCGCCACGGGCCTGGGTGGCACGGCCCAGGGCGTGGCGGCCAAGAACGGCAGCGCGGGCACGCCCGGCACGGTGAACAACTGTATCGTGGCGTTCTGTATTGGCGGCGAAAATGATGGCCAGACCGGCTCCGGCGTGACCCTGGCGACACCTCTCACCCGGGGCAATATCTACACCCGTGTGTCCTACGACGTCACGCCCAATACCGAAGTCTATCTGACCTACAACTGGTCGCAGGTCGGCACCTCCAACATTCCCAATCCCGATGAATGGCTGGGCTCGCTTCCCGGCATTACCGGTGGTTCGACGCAAAGCAACACTGCCGCTACATCCCTGACTTCATCGGTCCTGTCTAACAGCACGTTCAATCCTGGCCAGCTGCTTCAGGCCCCGGGCATCCAGTGCGGCAATGCGGCTGGCGGCGCCAACGCCTTCCTGCCGGCCTCGGTCCAGGCGGCCTGTATCGCCGATGGCATCACCAGCTTCAGCCTGGGTTCGCTTTATTACGGGCTGGGACCGCAGGTGGTTTACACCCAGCGCGACAACCGCCGTCTGGTCGGTGGCGCTGACGGCACGTTCAACCTGTTCAGTACGGACTGGACCTGGAAGGGCTATTACGAGCATGGCGAGAACGACACCAACATCCATGTCCGCGGTGTCGCGCTGAAGCCTTATCTGTATGCCGCCATCGACTCGGTGCAGGTGACCGCGGCCAACCAGGCTACATATGGCAGTTCGCCACTGGGTTCGATCGTCTGCCGCAGTGCCGTCGCCGATGCGGAAGGCTGCGTGCCGTTCGATCCCTTTGGCGCCTCCGTGTCCCAGGGCCAGAAAAACTGGATTTATGGCGGCAACAATTGGGGCCCGGGACCGATCCAGATTTCGCATCAGATGCAAGACGTGGCCGACTTCGACATTTCCGGGGCGCCTATCGAAGACTGGGCGGGCAAGATCTCGGTCGCGACTGGTTTTACCTGGCGCCAGGAAGCCTATGACGTGCGCGGCGACGGCGCCGGCAATGGCACCATCGGCGGTTCCGGCGGTGCCCCCGGCAGCGCCTGCAACGACCCGGTGCTGAATTGCCTGAACGGCACCAACTGGTATGCCGGCAGCTTCCACAATGGCCAGGGCGACTACCATGTGCTGGAAGGCTTTGTGGAATTCAACGTCCCGCTGCTCAATAGCCCGGACTGGGGCAGTGCCAACCTCAATATCGCTGGCCGCCATGCCCGTTACTCGACGGCGGGTGACTCCAACACCTGGAAGGTGGGCGGGACCTGGGACACGCCGCTGGACGGTGTGCGTCTGCGCGCCCTTCAGTCCCGCGATGTCCGGGCTCCCAACTTGAGCGAACTCTTCGCCGCTCCTACGACGGCAAACGGGTCCAGCACCGATCCCTTGAATGGACAGAACATCCAAGTCATTCAGGGCACATACGGCAACCCGCTGCTAAAGACGGAACGCGCGACCAATACCCAGGTGGGCTTTGTGATGCAGCCCAGCTGGCTGCAGGGCTGGCAGTTCTCGCTCGATTATTATCGCGTCTATGTCGCAGGCGCGATCCAGTCGGTGCCGCAGCAGACCAACGTGAACAATTGTCTTATCTCCAACGAGCAGCAATATTGCTCAGCCATTATCACGGCGGCGGGCACCACACCGCAGACGCTTCCGCCGCAATGGTTGCAGGTCAACACCCAGGCCTTCAACGTGGCCTCGATCATCACCGACGGCTTCAATCTGGAAACCTCCTACCAGTTCAGCCTGGCGGACTGGGGCTTCATGCCGATCCCGGGCGGCTTCACCGTGCGGGCGCTCGCCACCTATGTGGACAAATTCATCACCAATTCGACCAATGCCGGCGGCTTTGTCATCAACACCGCCGGGTCCAATGACGGCAACACGCCGCATCTGAAGGCGTTCCTGGTCCAGACCTACAATGCCGACAATTGGGAGATCACGCTGACTGAGAACTGGATCTCGGAAGGCCGGCACAATCTGAACTGGATCCAGTGTTCGGCGGGAAGCTGTCCGCTGCCGACGCTGCAGAATCCCACGATCAACGACAACCATGTACCGGGCATCATCTATTTCGATCTGGGTGGCTCCTACAGCATCAACGACCACTGGCAGTTCTATACCCAGATCGACAATCTGCTGAACAAGAGCCCGCCGCCCTTCTATGCCAACTCCCAGAACCCGACCAATGACGGCGCCAACCCCGCCCTGTACGACACCATTGGCCGCATGTTCCATGTGGGTGTGCGTATCAACGACTAGATGGTGTTGATATGATCAAGCGGGCATTCCGGACTGCCGGGATGCCCGTAATTTTTTTGAGGTGTGGGAAGATGCACAAACTCCATCGCCGTGACGCGCTCGCTTTTCTGGCGGTGACGCCGCTGCTGGCCCAACCGGCCCGTGCGGCGATGCCCAAGCCGCTCAAGGGCAACATGCCCATCGTCACGACGCCCTACACGCCGGCCGGCGCTATCGATTTCGACGATCTGGCGCGGGAGATGCGGTTCTTCGACCGTATCGGCTGCACCGGCGCGGTGTGGCCGCAAGCCTCCAGCGATGTCGACCTGATGTCGAAGGAAGAACGCCTGCGCGGCATGGCGGTGATTGCGCAGGCCTGCCGGCCGCTCAAGGTGGCGAGCATCCTGGGCGTGCAAGGCGCCGATACCGCGCAGATGCTGGACTATGCCCATCATGCCGAGCAGCTTGAGGCGGATGCGGTGATCGCCATGCCGCCATCGGCGCCTGAGCTGCAGACGATCGAAGGCTATCACAGCTACTTCGCGGCCCTGGCGCGGGCCGTGCGCCGGCCCGTGGTGCTGCAAACCTCGATCCCCGGCGCGCTGGGTCCGCTGGTGCCGCCCGTCGAACTGATCCTGAGACTGGCGCGGGAGTTTCCCAATCTGGTCTATGTGAAGGAAGAATCCCCGCCCCTGGTGGCGCGCATGAAGGAAGAGGTCAAACACCACGACCTGCTCAAAGGTGTGTTCGGCGCCTCCGGCGGTGACGGCCTGTTGTACGAAATGCGGCTGGGACTGGACGGGGAAATGACCGGACAGGGCGCTTACGGCGATGTGATGGTGGCGATGTATGACCTTTATGCCCACGGCAGGCTGGCCGCCGCCACCGACGCCTATGCCAAATGGCTGCTGATGCGCAATTGCGAGGCCAAGATTGCCGGCACCCAGCGCTACATCTTCGTCAAGCGCGGGGTTTTCAAATCCGCTGCCGCCAGGCCTGGCGCGACTGGCGCGATGATCGGGCGGCAATTGCCGCCCGATGCCATCGCGGAAATCGAAATGCGGTTTGCGATGCTCAAGCCCTGGCTGGTGGCTTAGCTTTTTTCGACCAGCACTACGCCGGCGCGCGCCAGTACAGTGAGGCTTTTGACCAGGTCTTCCCTGGCGGAGGGTTCGGAAAGCGTCTCGGCCAGCTGCTGCAATGTGAAGGCGCGGGCATTGTGCAATCTGGCAAGTGCTGGATGAAGCGATGCGGGAACGCTCCACAATCGCCCCGCGGCGCGAAATTCGAAATGCTCGCCGTGCTGCGACAAGGGCAGGCGATGAAGCGATGAAAGCCGGATGCGGCTGTCGTCCTGGATGGGTGACAGTTGTTCGTAAGCCGCGCCCGGCAGCCGGATGTGTGGATTGGGCCGGATATTGGCGTCCCATTCGCACAGGAAATCATCCAGCGGTGCCTGATTCAAAGCATCGGTAACCAGTTGGGCAATCCGCGCCGCTATCTCGGCTTGTGCCGCTGCATCGCCCGCCAGGCTGGCGCGCAACTCTGTGTGCCGGCGCAGCTGCGACATCACCCAGCCCAGATAATCCATGGCCGTGGGCGGGGTGAGCGAGACCGTCAGATGCAGGCTGGGCTCGTTCAGCGGGAAAGCCTCATGCCACCAGCCCCGCGGTATATATAAGGTGTCGCCGTCAGCCAGCACGCCTTCCCACACCGGACCCTCGCCGGGCTGGGGCGGCGGTTCGATGTCATTCTTCAAGGGATGTTGCCGCGTGGGCTTGTAGATACGCCAGCGCTTTCGCCCACGCAGCTGCAGGACAAAGGCCTCCTGCGGATCCCAGTGCATGTTGAAGGCCTTCTGGCTGTGCCAGCCGGCATAGAGATTGGCGAAGGCATCGGTGTGCAGCATGTCCTGGAATGACTGCATCAGCGCGCGCACCTTTGGCGCCACCTCCTGCGCATCGTCCAGGATCAGGCTGGCGCCCTGGGCCAGTGCCGTGGCAAGCCCGCCCGCATCCAGCCTGGGTACCCCGAACATGGCCGGGGTCAGATAGTGCGCCGGGTCGAGCGGCTGGCCATCTTTGTAGAGCTTCAGACGCGGCGGGGTCAGGCGGTGCTGTTCCAGCACGGCGTTGAGTTCGTCCCAGCTCAGGAGTTCAGCGAAACGCCCTGTCAGGCCCGGGATATGGACAAAGCTTTTGAGCCAGTAATTCTGAAGGAAGGCGTCGGCGCCCAGCGGCGCAACCACCTGGTCAAATCCGGTCACGATCCCGCCTGTTCACCCCGTTTTTCGGCGCCTATTATAGCTGACAATAGCGTGGCGCTAACCCCGGCATGTCGATCGGGGAGGCAAGGAGAGGGGTTGATGCAAAGCCGGATCGATCGCCGCAAGGCCGTGACAGGAAGTATCTGTCTGGGTACGGGGCTTGCCGTATCGGGCATGGCGCGCGCCGCCGGCAAGACTGAGCTTGGCATCCCGCCCAGTGTGGTGACCCAGCCGCCCCGGCAATGGGGCAAGGATGCGCCACCCGATGTCTTTCCAGATCCCGATGTCCTGGCGCTGGATGACAGCTTTAACCGGCTGATTGTGCGCTATGCCCCGATCACGCGGCTGGGCACCGGCTTTCTGTGGACGGAAGGGCCGGCCTGGTCGGGCGAGGGGCTTTATCTTCTGTTCAGCGATGTGCAGGGCGACACCCAGTATCGCTATAGCTGGCCGACCGGCGAGATCGAGCCGTTCCGCAAGCCGTCCTACAACAGCAACGGTAACGGCTTCGATTTTCAGGGCCGCCAGCTGTCTTGCCAGCATTATTTCCGCCGCGTGGTGCGTTGGGAGCTGGATGGCGCGATGACGGTGATCGCCGACCAGTTCGAAGGCAAGAGCCTGAATGCGCCCAACGATATTGCCGCCCACCGCGATGGCAGCATCTGGTTCACCGATCCGGGCGCGGGCGCTTCGCTCAGCGAAGGCCATCCCGATGTGGCGGGCGGGCCGCAGAATCCGAATGGGCTTTATGATCCAAAATTGGGCGACGCCGGCACGGGCATCGGTGCGGCGATCCGGCGCGAGCTGCCGCCCAATGTCTATCGCTGGGACCCCAGCGGCAAACTTGAGATTGCCGTGCCGGCCGAAAAGATCAAGGGCTGCAACGGCATCTGCTTCTCGCCCGACTACAAGCGCGTCTACATCATCGGCGGCGGCATTCATGTCGGTGAGGTGGTGGACGGCAAGGTGGTGAACTTCCGCGACTTCACCGATTGCATGGTCGATGGCATCTATTGCCATCCCGATGGCATGCGGGCCGACCGCGCGGGCAATATCTGGTCCAGCTCCAACACGGTTTTGGGCTATTCGGGGGTGACGGTGTGGAACGGGAGCGGCAAATGCATCGGCCGCATCCGGCTGCCGGAAGGCTGTGCCAATGTCTGTTTCGGCGGACCCAAGCGCGACCATCTGTTCATGTGCGCGTCCCAGTCGCTGTTCATGCTGAAACTGAATGTCCAGGGCGCGGCGCCAGGCTGATCGAACATATGTCTGACCGCAAACATATAAAGTGGGGCTGAAATGATGAAATATCTTGTTTTTCCCGCCTTCGCGCTGCTGCTGGCCACGCCCGCGCTGGCCGCGCCAGATTTTTCCGGCAGCTGGGACATCGCGGTGCGCGAGTTCGGCGACAAGAACTATTATCTGCCCATGCAAGACGGCCGGCTGATGCTCCAAGCCCGTGGCGACAGTTATTCGGGCCGGTTCAACCAGATCGCTTTCACGGGCCGTGTCGAAAAAGACGGCCTGCATCTTTCCTGCGATAACAAGGGGCGTGATTGCGGCAAGCTGGTCTTGCAGCTTTCGGGCGGCAGGCTTTCCGGCAAGGGCGAGATGATCGCAAGCTCGCCGCCTATTGCGATTCCGGTGACCCTGGAAGGCCGGCGCCCTGCCCAGCGGCCGCAAGCCGCGACCGTGCATGACTATGATCCGCAAACCTTCCACAATTTCTATTCGCCGTCGCTTGTGCCTGTGATGCATCTTTTCCCCGGTGACAGTGTGAAGACGCGCACCCTGGACAGCCGCGGCCATGATCGTGATGGCAAGCCGCGCGCGCCGCGCGGCAATCCCCTGACCGGGCCTTTCTATGTCGAGGGCGCCATGCCGGGTGACACGCTGGTCGTGCATCTGACAAAGGTGCGTACCAATCGCGACAGTGCCTATCAAAGCGATCTGGTTGCCACCACGGCGCTGGAAACCGGCGCTGTGCAGGATCAGGCCAAATATGAAAGCGGCTTCCATGTCTGGAAGATCGATGCCGCGGCCGGAACCGCCTCGGTAATTGATGCGGATGGAAAGCTCGCGCCCTACACGATCAAGCTTTCACCCATGCTGGGCTGCGTGGGCGTAGCACCCCCGCATGACGAGACTCTGGGCAGCGGCCATCTGGGTGTTTTCGGCGGCAATATGGATTCGCCCCAAATTCGCGAAGGCGTGACGCTCTATTTTCCGGTCTTTCAGCCCGGCGCGCTGTTCTATCTGGGTGATGGCCATGCCGAGCAAGGCGACGGGGAACTGCCCGGCCAGGGACTGGAAACCTCTATGGATGTGGAGTTTCGCGTCGACGTGATCGCCAACGCCTCGCTGGGCCAGCCGCGTGTCGAAGACGGAAATTTCGAAATGGTGATGGGCACCGGCGTGACCGTGGACGCGGCGATGAAGAACGCCACGACCGGCATGAGCCGCTGGCTGGCAGCGACCTATCATTTGACCCCGCAGGACATCGCCGCTGTGCTGGGCACCGCAATGAAATACGAAATCGCCGAAGTGGTGGACTCCGAATATGATGTTGTGGCGAAGGTTTCGAAAGACGCGCTGACCAAAATCGGCAAGCCCTGAGTATGAGCGGTTTTTCCCCGGCGGCACCTGACGCGCTGCTGGAACAGGCGGGCGCGCATTGTCGGGCCGGACGGTTGACGCGAGCCGAGGCGCTTTATCGCCAGGTGCTGGCCGCGCAGCCGGGCCGCGCCGATGTCCATGCCGCTCTCGGTCTGATGCTGTTCCTGCAACGGCGTACCGATGAGGGGATTTCTGCCATGCGGCGCGCTTCCCAGATCGAGCCGGGCAATGCCGACACGCTGTACAAGCTCGGCAACATGCTGCTGCGTGAGGGGCATGATGGCGGCCGCGTCGCGGAATGCTTCGACTGCTTTCGCCGTCATGCCGCGCTGACTTTCGGAACGGGCGCCAAGGAAGCAGACAAAGCCGCGCACCGTCTCCAGCATGACCGCGAACAACAGATGTATCTTTCAGAGAATTTCAGCATCACGCACGGGGCATTCCATCTGGCGGACGGCGGGCGTATTGCCGTGCGCACCGTCAATGGCGGCAATGCCGCGAAAGCCACCGGGGATTGGCATTCCAGCACGCCGCAGATCATCGTGATCGATGATCTGCTCTCGCAAGAGGCGCTGGAGAAACTGCGCCGCTATTGCTGGGGTTCCACCATCTGGCGCGAGACCCATCCCGAAGGCTATCTCACCGCCATGCCGGAGCATGGCCTGGCCTGCCCCTTGATCGCGCAGATCGATGAAGACATGCGCGCCGCCTATCCGGGCATATTGGGCACCCATCTGCTGCGCTATCTGTGGGCCTTCAAGTATGACAGCGAGCTCAATGGCGTGGGCACGCATGCCGATCCCTCGCTGGTGACCTTCAATTTCTGGATCACGCCGGATGACGCCAATCTTGACCCCGAGCATGGCGGGCTGACGGTATGGGACGTGGCGGCGCCCGCTGACTGGAATCCCCAGCGTACTATTGGTGACACCGCGGGCTGTCAGGCCTATCTTGCGCGCATGGGCGCGAAATCCGTCACCATTCCCTATCGCTCGAACCGGGCCATCGTCTTTTCATCCGCCCTGTTTCACGAAACCGACCGGATGCATTTCCGGGACGGCTATACCAACCGGCGCATCAACATCACCATGCTGTACGGAAAGCGCTAGGCCACCGCGGCCAGCGCCAGCGAGCCGGCGTCTGGTTCCTGTTCGATGGCCCGGCATTTCACAATCAGCGCCCTGGCCTGCGCCGGCGGCAGGATGCCATCCGCCAGGTCCAGGAATTTGGCCTCCAGTTCTGTATCGCTCATCGGCTTTTCCAGGCTGCCGACGGCATGTTCGATGTGGCGGCTCAGCGTGCGGCCATCTTTCAGGCGCACAACGAGGTCGCACTGGGCGGTGCCAACCAAAGGATCGGGATGCACGATCACCTTGCGGCGCAGGGCAACGACCGTCGGATCGCGCACCACCGCATCCTGGAATTGCCGTTCTCCGGCAGCGCCATAGATCAGTCCCACCGCAATGCAGTGATATATGCTGAACTTGCCTTCGAGGCCGGTTGTAGGTTCGGTCTTGCCGGTCAGCGACAGCACCAGCGGATTGGCGCGCAATTCGATTGCCGTGATGTCGCTTGCGGAAAGCTTGTACGCGTTACGCAGCTGGATGGCGGCATCGATCGCGGGATGGGCGACGATGCCACAGGCAAAAGGCTTGTAGGTGTTGAGCGCTGCTTCAAAGCGGGTGCCCAGCCCGTCGGTCACCTCGCGCCAGTTCACCGCCCGTGACAGGGCCTGGGCCCAGCCGTCCTTGCCTTCCAGGGCTGCGTCATCGCTAGTGTAATTCTGCGCTGCCAGCAGCGCCGCGGTCAGGCCGTTCTGGGCGGCGCGGCCGGGATGAAAGCTCTTGGTCATGGAGCCGAACTGGACTTTCAGCCCCACCGGCTGGGACGCGGCGATGCCCAGCGCCCACACCATCTGCTGTTCGCTGAGCCCCAGAAGCTTGCCGCAGGCCGCGGCGCTGCCGAACACGCCGCAGCTTCCCGTGATATGCCAACCCATGTCGTAATGGCTGGGATAGACGGCATTGCCGATCCGGCATTCCGCTTCGATGCCCAGGAGCATGGCGAGCAGGAAATCCTCGCCGGTCACATGTTTGTGCTGGGCCAGCGCCAGCGCCGCCGACACCACCGGTCCCGCGGGATGAATGATCGTCTTGAGATGGGTGTCGTCATAATCGAAGATATGCGAGCTGATGCCATTGATCAGCGCAGCATTGAGAATGTCGAAGCGCTCGCGGCGGCCCAGCAGGCTGGCTTCCGCTTTCCCCGAAAATGGCGCCAGTGCCGCAATCGCATGGTCCACGGTCTCATGGCGCGAGCCACCCACCGCAACCCCGACATAGTTCAAAAGCGTGCGGCATCCTTCGCGCCGGACATTGGTGGGCATGTCCGCGATGCGCGCATTGACGATGTAATGGGCAAGGATGCGCGTGACCGGCGGCGGCGAGGCTTGCGCTTGCGCCGCTGCGCCGGACACGGGCGCGGCAACGCCGGCCGCAAGCACAGCGCGCCGGTCGGGCTTGATGGAATTCATCTGCGGGTCATTGGGAAAAGCCGGAAAGCGTGAAGCCGTTGTCGCTGGCAGGGCCCATGATCTTCGCCAGATTGCCGGCGCGGCCCCGGCACGCCACTGTCAGGCCGCGATCACTGAACAGCGGATCGCATTCCAGCCGGCTCAGGCAGAACAGGCCCAACAGCACCGCCAATCCAATCGCGGCATAGATGGCCAGGAAGCAGATCAGGGTGCGGCCATTGCCGGGCACAGATACGGGCGCGGGCGGGGTGAGCACGCCATGGCGGACCAGGTATCGGCGGATGTCGTCTTCCGCCGCGCGGACGGGATCGCGGCCCCAAGGATTGGAACAGGGACCGGAAAACGAGTTGTGGCTGATACCGGTTGAACGCATCGCCAGCCTGTGTTGGCGGGTACACCCGCAAATTCAACACATCCCCGGATTTGGGTCAAACACCGGTCTCAGTGGTCGCGGACCGAGCCGTCCACGGCGTCCCACATTTCGGGGAACTGCCATTCGGGAATGCCGCGTTCATTGTCGACCAGATGCTCGTCCAGCGCGATGCCAAGGCCGGGGCCGTCGATATTGCCCTTCAGGATGATGTTGCCCTCGGTCATCACGAATTCCTTTTGCAGATAGCCCTTGCCCATGGGCGTGCGCTCGACCTTGGGACCGCCGCTCACCGCCTGCAGGCTGGGCACTTCGTGCGCCAGGAAATTGGGGATCGACGCCGCCACATGCATGGAAGCGGCAAAGCCGATCATGCCTTCCTTGGAATGGGGCAGCATGTCGGCATAAAAGGCTTCCGCCAGCGCAGCAATCGCCCGCATCTCGGTGACACCGCCGGTATGGGTAATGTCGGGCTGCAGCAGTTGGGCCGCGCCCGCCGTCAACAAGTCGCGGAACTGCCACTTGGTCACCATGCGCTCGCCGGTGGCGAAGGGGAAAGTGGTCTTCTTGGCCATCTCCGCCATCAAAGGCAGGTTCTGGAACTGGATCGGTTCCTCATAGAACCAGGGGCGGAATTGATCCAGCGCATGAATGATCTCCATCGCCGCCGGCGGCTCGTGTTCGCCATGCATCTCGATGCCCAGATCGAAGTTCGGCCCGACCAGGTCGCGGATCGCCTTCACCTTTTCGACAAAGCCGTCGATGTAATAGGGACTTTCCGATGAGCGCGACAGCCGCCCGCGGGTGGACGAGACGCTGGTCTTCATCGACTTGTAGCCGGCCGCCAGCACATGGGTTTTGGTTTCTTCCACGCTCTCGGCCTGGCCATAGCATTTGATGCGGTCGCGGGTTGGCCCGCCCAACAGCTCATAGAGCGGCACGCCCAGCGCTTTGCCCTTGATGTCCCACATGGCGATGTCGACTGCCGACAGCGCGCTGGTGAGGATGATGTCGCCGCGATAGAAGGCGTGGCGATACATCGCCTGCCAGTGGTGCGCGGGTGCTCGCGGGTCCTTGCCGGCCAGATAATCCTCAAGCTGGGCGATCGCCGCCACCACGGTCTCGATCTTGCCTTCGACCGTGCCTTCGCCCAGCCCGACGATCCCCGCATCGGTGTGCATCTTCACAAAGATGCTGCGCAGCGAGTTGACGGGAATGATCTCCAGCTTGGTGATTTTGAGGGCCTGGCCCGGATCCGCCAACGCGCGCGAAGTGTTGATGGGCTGTGCTTTCGCATCGGCCATCATGGCGCGCTCGCTGGCGAGCAACCCGCCCATGCCCAGGCTGGCGATCTGCATCCAGTGGCGGCGGTTCGCCTTTGTCACGGCATCTTCGCCTTGTTCTGGACGGCCTTGGCGCGCATATCGAGATATTCCTGCACGGCGATATGGGTTGCCGGCAGCTTGTCGATATTGTCCTTCATCCACTGGGTGAAGTCTGCCTCGATCTCCGGCGTCCATTCGCGGTCGATCTGGCCGCCGGTGTATTTCTGTTCCCGTATCCGCTGATGGCTGAAGGTGTCGCGCAGGCGGGTGTGTTCGGAGTCCTGCACCACCCGTTCCGCCAGCTGTGGCGGGATGAACATCACCCCGCCATCACGACCAAACACCACATCGCCCGGCATCACCGCGGCGCCGCCGATGCGGGTGGGGCTGTTGATGGCGACCATGGTGGAATTCAGCGGCCGGCCTTCGTCGCCGATGCGGCCGAAATGGTGGGACGGATCGTAGTAGCGGAAGAAGGCAATGAAATTGGGCAGTTCGCGCAGACCATTAATGTCGCGCACCGCGCCGTCATAGACGATGCCATTGCCGGAACGGGCATAGATGGCATTGCCGACATTGTCGCCAATGGAGGGCCCATCGACCTTCAACCCGAAGTGATCGCTGACATAGACATCGCGCTGCTGCAGCATGTCCACCGGCCAGGCATTGGGTCCGCCGTTACGGCCATCGACTTTACCGTCGGCTTCGATCACCCGCTGCAGGTCCAGCCGGCCCGGAATCCAGGTCGAGGTCAGGGCGCGGCCCACCAGGATCTTATCGGGATGAAGCGTCTGCCAGCCGTCTTCATATTGGTGTTCGTAGCCGGCATTGCGCAGCGTCGCCCAGGCTTCCTCCAGGGTGACATTCTTCATCCGGTCCAGAATGGCATCGGCCACTTTGGGCCGGCCGTCGGGAAAGCGTTCGCCCTTCCATTCCGGCGTCTCGTGGATCACTTCGTCCTTTGACAGGAAACCTACATGCGCCATCGCCGGTGTTGCAACCGCGAAGGCGAACACCATCACCCAAGCCAGCTTTTTCATGGGATTCCCCTGTTTTCCACCCGAGAGCCGCATAATCACCGCCCCGGGCGGCGGCGCAAGCAGATTCGATAGCGATACCAGACCGCCGGCTGGCCTATAGTGAGGAAAAAGAGCTTGGGGGAGGATGGCATGAAATCCGGTCTGGTTGTTGCGGCGCTGGTGGCCTTCATCGGCTCTGCCGATTCCCAGGATCTGCGCTGGCAGCCCGATATCACGCGCCAGCAGACCTATGTGCTGCACCGCGCGTCCAGCGCCGATCCCACCGGCGGCAATGCCGATGCCCGCAAGGTTGCGCCGGGCGCGACCTTCACGGTGCTGGATGCCGACGGGCCGGGCTCGATCTCCCACATCTGGTTCACCATCGCCGACAACGAGCCCTATCACCTCAAGCGCATTGTGTTGCGCATCTATTGGGATGGCGAGCAGACGCCCAGTGTGGAAGCGCCGATCGGCGACTTCTTCGGTCTCGGCCTTGGCGCCTATCACAGCTGGCATTCGCAGATGCTGTCGGTCGGCAGCATCAAGGCGCTGAACAGCTTCTTCCCCATGCCGTTCGCCCATCATGCGCGCATTACCGTCACCAATGAAGGCCAGCAGCAGATCAACAGTCTTTATTACAACATCGACTACCGCACGTTCACCCATCCGCTGCCGCCCGATACGCTCTATTTCCACGCCCAGTACCGTCAGGGTCAGCCCAATCATGGCTGGACCAGTGACTGGAAGACCAACGGCGATCCCAGGATCAACACCAAGCCCAACCTGATGGGCGAGGACAATTACGTCTGGATGGATGCGAAGGGTCACGGCCAGTTTGTCGGCGTCACCATGTCGGTGCTGCAGAACCAGGATGGCTGGTGGGGCGAGGGTGACGACATGTTCTTCACCGACGGTGCCGCGGCGCCCAGCATCGCGGGCACCGGATCGGAAGATTATTTCCTGGGCGCCTGGGACTTTGGCGGAGAACCCTTCTCCTATCCGCTCTATGGCGCGCCGGTGGTGGGCGCGGAAACGGCCGGCGGCCGCTCCAGCGTCTACCGCTTTCATCTCGACAGCCCGATCCCCTTTTCCAAATCCTTCAAGGCGACCATCGAGCATGGTCATGCCAATGCCCGCTCAGACAATTACTATTCTGTCGCCTATTGGTATCAGGCCGAACCGCATGCCGCCTTCCCGGCGCTGCCGCCGGTGGAGGAAAGATTGCCGGTGCTCGAACCGGTCGGCGGACCCGGCAACAGCACGGCGCGGCCTTAAGCGGCGGGGCCGAGCGGATTGAACTTGTAGGCCAGGGTGTAGCGCTCTTCGTAGCAGACGCGCGTGGGCACATTGCCCCGGTGCAGGATCGCGCCGCGCGCAATCACCAGCCGCCCCGGCCGCGGCCGGCTACGCGCAGCACTTATTCCGGCTGATGTCCCGCCGTTCAGGCGGGCGCCATCACCGATTGCAGGGCCGCGCGCTTTTCATGATCGGCGGCGAAGCGGGAGATGCCCTTGAAGATCGATTCCGGATCCAGATGGGCTTCCTCGATGACTTCTTTTTCGAGCCCCCCGGTCAGCCATTGATTATCCCAGTCCGATGTCAGCGAATAGGCATCGGTCAGGGTGCCCAGATTTCTCACCGGCCACATCCGGCGGGTTCCCGAGCTCACCACCATCACGTCATTCAGCGCTTCGGCCGGCAGCACGGAATCGCGATAGGCTTTGGGCTGGTGGTCGAACAATTCCTCGCTGACAGCCGAAATTACTTTCACATTGATGCCGGCCTGCTGCAGGCGTGGCAGGACCTTCAACAGATTGACGGTGGAGCTGGCGCCTTGCGCGATCACATATCCATGACGGGGCTTGCCCGGCGCGAAATCGCGGATCACATAAAGCCCCTTGGCCGCCGCCTTGATATCGCTGTCCGCGAAGCCGCTGCGATCGGCCACGGGATTGTCGGGCCGCGCGACCTCGATGACAATGATGCCGACCTTGGGATCGCGGGCCGCGATTTCGGCGGCGGCAAAATAGGCCGGCGCGACATCGTTATAGTCCCACAGATTGAGGTTGATGGTCTGGCCGCGGGGAAACAGCTTCCAGACCTGCGGCGCGAAAATGCCGAAATGGGTGCGCCCGTCGGCGGCGGTTTCGGGGCCCGAATGGCCCACCAGAATGTGCAGCACGCCCATCCGAAAGCGGCTGTCCTGGTTCTGCTGGCTCCAGACCCGCGCCGGTGTGTACATCAGCGGCGTGAAGGCGCCATAAGTGCCGCTCAGCGCCCACACGCCGGAGAATTTCTGCGGATCCACACTGGCGCTCTGGCTGACCAGGCCGATGGACGAGCAAACGTTGCCCGCCTCCTGGATCGCCGCCTTGACGCGGGTGCCCAGCGGATTGGTCACCGGGTCATAATGACCCCACAGGCTGCCATGCTCGACATTGATGGATTCCGACAGATCGGCCGCCAAGGTGATGAAGCGGTTGTCGGTGACATGGTTCATCCACTTGATGATTTCCGAAATCGCGCGGCGTGCGCCGGCCGCCTTGCCGGCGGGCTGGAACAAGGTCACGCCAACCTTCTTGTCGCTTCCCGACAGGCGATTGTGCGCGGCGATTTCCACCGGATCGGTGGGCAGGCTCGCGACCCTGAGGCGCTCGTCGAGGAAGGGATTGTCCCCTGACTTGAAGTTCGTCTTCTTGTCATCGCGCACGCCATCGCCGATCGACACCAGCCGGTCGGCCAGCCAGTCGCCCAGCCCGTTCTTTTCCAGTACCGACATCACGACATCGATATTGGTCTTGAACTGGATCAGGCGCTGCTTTTCGTCCGTCACCGCGCCGTCGCGGATGCCGTCGAACGAAACCCCGAAGCGGCTTTCGAAGGTCGAAGCCAGGGCGACGAAATAATCCGAATTCATCTTCTGGCTGTAGGGATGGCTCTGATAGCTGACGATCTGCTTGGTGCCGCCGGCGAGCACGCCGTCGGTGGCCGCGGGCCAATAGCCCTTGGTCGTCTTGGCGATCAGGATCATGGGCCGCCGGTCGGTGGGATCGCTTTTCTCCATCGCATCGAAGGCCCACACGATGGCGCCATAGTCACCGCCATTCTCCAGCTCCATCACGTTCCAGCCATAGGACGTCCACTGGTCGGCCAGGCGATAGCCGGCGAACTGGCTGCCCACCACCCCGCCCAAAAGCTTGTCGTCGATGCCCGCATTGTTGTCGGACAGGATGACGCGCAGGCGTTTGCCGACCTTCAGCGCCAGGGCCTGAGTCTTGAGTTCCTGGGCATGGCCTTCGGTCATGGCGAACTCGCCTTCCAGCGCGACCACTTTGGGGCCGTCGCCCGTGCCTGCCATGTCCCAGAACGCCGCCTTGCCGGCTGCTGTCGCCACACCGACGCCCGACGGCCCGCCATTGACGTCATTCGTGACGTCGATGCTTTCGGCATGACCTGACAGCGCCTTGATGCCGCGCATCCTGGCCTGCGCGAACAGGGGATGGTCCGCCAGGCCATTTTCCTGCAGCAAGGTCTTCATCGCGCCGGCGCCGCGGCGAAAACCCAGCGCATCGATCGGCAGCATCGCGACTTTGGGATCGGCGAAATACCGTTTGTCGCCGGTCAGCCGGTGTTTGCGCTCCAGCGCCTGGCCCAGGACCATCCAGAGGGCATAGCAGGTCGGTACGCTGTGGCCGGCCGCCATCATGAACTTGTCGCCGAAGGGGTGCTTGGGCCGCCGGTAGTCGTAGCGCAAGCCGCCGCGTTCCGGGCCGGCTAGGTGCAGCGCAACATTAAAGGGCGTGTAGGCCAGGGGCCCGCCGAAATGACCGGTCTGAGCATAATTGCCCAGCAGCACCAGCGTCATGCAGGTCATGAAGCCGACGTCTTCAAGCCGCCTGCGCTCTTCGTCATCCAGCAAAATCGCTGACATTTTATTCTCCCGGGGATTTATTGTTGTTCTTTCAGAAGCCTAAGCGCGCCTCGCGGACCGGGTACGATATTATGGCAGGCAAGGAAGATGTCCATATCCGCCGTCCCGCGCGGGCCCTTTTGACGTATGTTTTGGCGTGGCCGCACCGTGGATGTGACGGGAGGAAACCATGAAATTCGCGAAAATCCCGGCGGTGGCGATCTGCTGGTTTCTGCTCGTTGCCGCGACCAAGGGAACCGAAGTCACGGTGGCCCAGATCGGCCAGTTTTCGGTCGGCACGGCGACGGTGCTGGATGTGGAGAACAAGCTGGGCATGCCCCAGCGCAGCGGTCCTGCCGCAACCGGCGGCACTGCACTGGACTATATCCTGATGGATGAATCCGCGAACGCCGCATCCTCGATCCCGATTGCCCGGCTGGTGGCCGGCGCCATGAACCTGCCCGAAACACGGGTGGAGTTTCAGTTCGATGCCGCGGGCCATCTTGCTGCGGTGCAGACAAGCCAGCGCGATCTCGTCTGTCCGCACAAGGTTTGCAGCGCCGATCAGTTGAGTCAGCCCTGGACACCAGTGCCGGCCCAAGGCGATTAATCAGGGCGATTAATCATGACGTGTTTTCACGGCAGCCGCGCCCCCGGGTGGGCGCTATTGTCAAAGCCGGGTTGCGCCGTCATGCTTTCCGTAAAAAGGGCATTTCTCCATGAAATGCCGGATAAAAATGCCGAATAAAATGCCGAATAAAATGGGAGACAGGATGCGTCGGCATTTTCGCAATGCGTCGATTATTGACGCCAGCGGGGCAGCGCCTTTTCGCGGCACCGTCACTGTCGAAGGGACGAAGATTGCCGCGGTGACACGGTCGCCGTTCGAGGCAGCCAGTTCGCCCGATGAAGAAGTCATCGACTGTACGGGGTACACATTGCTGCCCGGCCTCACCGAAGCGCACTGCCACATTTCCTTCAACAATCTGACGTCCATCTATTCGGCGGTCGAGATCCAGCCGGAAGACCATTCGCTTGTCGCGCTCGCCAACGCGCAGCTTTTGCTGCGCTGCGGCTTCACCAGCCTGTTCTCGGCCGCGTCCGCAAAGCCCCGGGTCGATGTCGCGGTGCGCGACGCGATCAACAAGGGCCTGTTCGAAGGACCGCGCATACGTGCGGCCGGCCAGGAGATCACGCCGACGGGAAATCTCGGTGATCTCGACACCAACTATTTCGAGTTTCCGCGCAACGTGCGTTTCAGTGTCGCCTGTGACGGCGCCGACGCCTTCATGCGGGCCGCGCGGCTTGCCGCCCGCGACGGGGTGGACACGATCAAGGTGAACGTGTCGGGCGACCGCGATTGGGGGCATATGCATGCCGATGATACGGTCACGGTAATCACGGAGCGCGAGCTTGAAGCCGTGATGGAGGTCGCCAATGCGCGGCGGCTGATGGTCGCCACGCACTGCTCGAGTTCGGCCGGCGTGAAGATGTGCGTGCGGCAGGGCGTGCAGGTGATCTATCACGCGCCTCATGCCGATACCGAAGCGCGCGACATGCTGGAATCGGTCAAGGACCGCGTCTTTGTCGTCCCGGCTGCGGGTTTTCCCATCAGCATGCTGAGCCGGCACGACAAGTGCGGGCTGAACTGGAGTGCCGAGAAACTTGCGTCGCTGGAGAGCGAGATCGTGACCTTTACGCGCTGCATGCGCGATTTGCACAGGCGGGGCGTGCGTGTTCTGCCCGGCGGCGACTATGGCGCCTTCGTCACTGCTCCGATGGGCGAGAACGCGAAAGATTTTGAATACTTTGTCGAGCTCTTCGGTTTTACGCCGATGGAGGTCATTGTGGCGGCAACGCGGCACGGCGCCGACCTGATGCAGATGGGGCATGAAGCCGGTCAGATCAAGGCGGGCTTTTATGCCGATCTGGTCATTCTCGATGGCGACCCGCTGGCCGACATTCGAATCTTCCAGGACCAGGACCGCATCCTCGGCGTCATGAAAGACGGACAGTTCGCCAAGCGTGATCCCGCCTTGTCACGCGCGGCCGCGGACCCGATGCGCAGGACAAGCTGAACAGACAGGCATCGCCATGCATTTGACCATTGGAAGTGCTCCAGACTCCTGGGGTGTCTGGTTTGGCGAGGATGCGCGTCAGACGCCCTGGCACCGTTTTCTGAATGAAATTGCCGAGGCCGGCTATGAATGGATGGAACTGGGCCCCTTCGGCTATCTGCCGACCGATCCGAAAATCCTCAAACCCGAACTGGACAAGCGCGGCCTCAAGGTCACCGGCTCCTTTGTCGAAGGCGACCTGGCCAACCCCGACACGTCATGGCCCAGAATTGAAAAGCAGTTGCGCGGCTGGGGCGAGATGTTTCACCAGTTCAATGCCAAATTCCTGGTGCTGATCCAGGACTGCTACACCAACCTGTTCACCGGCGAGCAGTTTGCGCCTGCCCGTCTGGATGACGCCGCCTTCGCCAGGCTGGTGGATACGACCCATCGGGTCGCCCGCATCGCCCGCCAGGATTATGGCCTGCAGCTGGTTTTCCATCCCCACGCCCAGACCCATATCGAATATGAGGACCAGATCGAGCACTTTCTGGATGCGACGGATCCCGCGCTGGTATCCATTGTGCTGGACACCGGTCATCACTCCTATTGCGGCGGCGACGTGGTCTCCTTCATGCGCAAGCATCATGCCCGCATTCCCTATCTGCATCTCAAAAGCGTCGACAAGGCGCTTCGAACCCGGGTCGCGGCCGAAGGCATTCCCTTCGCCAAGGCTGTCGGCATGGGCATGTTCGTCGAGCCGTCGAAGGGCGCGGTGGATTTTATCGCCTTCCGCGATCTCTTGCGCGACATCGACTACCAGGGCTTCGGCATTGTCGAGCAGGACATGTTTCCGGCGCCCTTCGACAGGCCTTTGCCGATCGCCAAACGCACCCGAAGCTATTTGCGCGAAATCGGGATGGGATAACCGGATTGAAGCAGGGATTGATGTAAATGTCGGAACGCAGCAGCAAACTGAAGACGCGCCTCAGACAGGGCGAAACCACATTCGGCGGCTGGATCACCGTCGCCAATCCGATGATCGCCGAAATCATGGCGGGCGCCGGCTTCGACTGGGTCATGATCGACACCGAACATGGCGGCTTCAGCAATGAGGGGCTGCAGACCTGCCTGGTCGCCTTCAACGGTTCGCCAACCGTGCCCATGGTGCGGGTGGCGTGGAACGATGCGGTCCTGATCAAGCAGGTGCTGGACATGGGTGCCGACGGCATCCTGGTCCCGATGGTGAGTTCGCCCGCCGAGGCGCGCGCGGCGGTGTCGGCCTGCAAATATCCGCCGGAAGGAACGCGCGGCTTTGGCCCCAGGCGCGCTTCGGACTATGGCCGCAAGACCGACGCCTATGTCGCCCAGGCCAATGAGTCCGTCATCGTGATCGTGCAGATCGAGCATATCAATGGCGTGGCCCAGATCGACGAAATTCTGGATACGCCCGGCATCGACGTGGCCTGTCTGGGGCCGACCGACCTGTCGGGCTCCGCCGGCGTGCTGCGCCAGTTCCAGCACCCGACCGTGGTGGACGGCATGACCCGGGTGATCAACGCGGCCCGGGCGCGCCAGATGCCCGCCAGCATCGGCATCACCTTTGGCGATGAGGATATGCAGAAATGGTACGCCGCCGGCGCGAATTTCATCTTTGTCGGTGATGACGTCACCATGCTGGCCTCCCATGCCGGCAATCGCCTTGCCACCGTGCGCAAGATGGTTTCCGGAAAGGCGGGCTAGCTGCTGCACGCCAGGGGTTCCGCCAGGACGTTTCCGGTCCGCTATCTGCTGATCCTGCTGATCTTTGTGATCGGCGCGGTGGTGAATATCGACCGCACCAATATCTCCATCGCCGGCTCTTATATCGCCGCCGACTATCATATCTCCAAGGTCCAGCTGGGCACTGTGTTCAGCGCCTTCCAGATCGGTTACGCCGCTTTCCTGATCCCGGCGGGCTGGATCGCGGGGAAGCTTGGGCCGCGGCGCACTTTGACGGGCGGCCTTATCTGGTGGGGCCTGCTCAGCATCGGCACTGCGCTGGTGCCGGCCATGATCGCGAACGCGCTTTGGGCGCTGATTGCGGTACGCTTCATCTTGGGCATGGGTGAAGCACTGTCCTGGCCCGCCGCCAATCTGTTTGTCGCCGCCTGGTTTCCCAGCAATGAGCGCGGCAAGGCCAATGCCCTGGTGCAGGGCGGCGCCCAGCTGGGTTCGGGCATCGCGCCGCCGCTGGTTGCCTTCATCATCTACACCTCCGGCTGGCACGCCGTGTTTTATGTCTCTGCCATCATGGGATCGTTGATCGCGATTGTCTGGTACCACTTCGCCCGCGACACCCCGCGTCAACATGCCGGCGTCACGCCGGAAGAACGGGCCCATATCGAAGCCGGCGTGCCGGTCCGGATCGAAGGCGCGATGCCGCCGGTGCCCTGGGCGAAGATCTTCTCCAGCAAGAATGTCTGGGGTACGGCGCTGGCCTATGTCGGCTTCGGTTATGCCGCCACCATCTTTTCCACCTGGTTCTTCATCTATCTCAGGGACGGGCGCGGCTTTGACCTGAAAAGCAGCGCCATTCTGGGTACGCTGCCATTCATCGCAACCACCTCCTGCTGCCTTTTGGGCGGCGCCATCAGCGACGGACTGTCGAAGCGCTATAGCTATTATCTGGGTCGCAGCCTGTTCGGTGCTTTCACCCTGTTGCTGGGCGGTGTCGTGCTGATCGTGGGTGGCCATGCCCAGAACGCCGTGGCGGCGGCGCTGCTGTTGGCGGGCGGGGCGGGCGCGCTCTATCTGGGCCAGGCGGTCTATTATGCGGTGGCGGCAGACCTGGGTGGACCTTATACGGGTGTGATTTCCGGCCTGGTCAGCATGTGCGGCCAGATTGCCGGCGCGGCGACAGCCACACTTACACCCTTCTTCGCGTCGAAATATGGTTGGGGTTTTGCCTTCACGGTCGCGGCGGGCGTAACCTTTGCCTGCATCATTCCCTGGCTGTTCGTGGACCCCAGACGCGCGATTTACACCGCGCACGATGGGTCTCGACAAGACTGATCTTCCAGCCGATATTTTCGGCAAAGCAAGATAACGGCCGCCAACACGCTGCCAGGGAATGAGGGATTCGTGAAAAAGACAGTGATCGCGGTGCTGGTGGCGTGCTGCGCGGGCGCCGGCCTGTTCGCGCATGGTTTTGCGCAAGATGTGGCTCCGGCGGCGCCGGGTCTCAGCGCCAGCGAAGCGGCGCAGGCGCGGCAGGACTTCAACGGCACCTGCGCGGCCTGCCATGGCGAAGATGCCGGCGGCGGCGACCGGGCCCCGGCGCTGGTCGACAATCCCCATCTTCGCGCCCTCGACGCCAAGGCCATCGCAACCATCATTCGCACCGGCCAGCGCGCCATGCCATCTTTCGCGGCTCTGCCCCAGGCCGAAGTCAGCCGCCTGGCGGCCTGGCTTCATTCCCTGAACATTTCCGGGTTGCGGTCGGCCCCGCCCGAGCAGGTCGCGGCAGGCCAGACTTATTTCTATGGCGCCGGCGGCTGTTCCGGCTGTCACATGGTCACAGGCTTGGGCGGCTCCAACGGTCGCGATCTGTCGGCCATTGCCGTGCGCACCACCCGGGCCGAGCTGGAAAAGTGGCTCGACAATCCGACCTCGATGATGGGGACCAAGTCGCTGGCGATTTGCCCCGGCTGGGCCTATTGCGCCGATCTGCAATGGGCCATCCAGGATGTGGTCCTGAAGTCCGGCGAAAAGCTGCGCGGCTTTGCCCGCAGAAAGACCGAGCGGGAAGTCGCGCTCCAGACCCTGGACGGAAAATTCCGGATGCTTGCGGTGGGCGATATCGCATCGATCACCCAGGGCAAGCGTTCGTTCATGCCCGATTTCCATGGCGCGGCTTCCGATCGCGCCAATCTGCTTGCCTATCTGGGCACTTTGGGCGGCATCAGCGCCGGGCCGTTGACCAGCGATGCCGCGCCACCTTCCCAGGCCGATATCGATGCGGTCATGCACCCACGCGCCGGGGACTGGGCAACCTATAACGGCCGGCGGGACGGCAATCACTACAATCCCCTGGCGCAGATCAACACCAGGACCGTCACCAGGCTTCAGCCGCAATGGACTTTTGTTCCCGGCGGTGTCGGCCTGGAAGGCGAACCCATCGTCGTCAATGGCATCATGTATGTCACCGGCGGCCCGCAGGTGTGCGCGCTGGATGCCAGGACCGGCCTGAGCATCTGGTGCACGCCGCGAACCAACGGACTGGGCGTGCAGCGCGCCGCCAGCAGCCGCGATGAAGATGCGTCGGCCGAACCGGCGGCGCCTGCCGGTCCAAACCGGGGCGTCGCCATTCTGGGGGGCCGGCTCTTTTTTACCTCCGATGATGCCTATCTCGTCTGCCTGAACCGGCTGACCGGCGCGGTGATGTGGAGCGAGCCGCTGGCCGAACCTTCGGAGAAGGGCAAGGTCTATACCTCCGCGTCCGTCATGGTGGTGAATGATCTGGTCATCGCCGGCATCGCCGGCGGCGATACCCCGATGCGCGGCTTCGTTGCTGCCTTCCATGCCGGTACGGGCAAACAGGCCTGGCGCTTCTATACGATTCCCAAGCCGGGCGAGCCGCTGTCGGAAACCTGGGTCGGCCGCGCGCTGGCGACGGGCGGGGGCGCGACCTGGGAGACCGGCTCTTATGATCCGGAGACCGGCACGCTCTATTGGGCGGTGGGCAATCCCTTTCCCGATACCGACCCTTCGGAACGGGGCGGCACCAATCTCTACACCAATTCGGTGGTGGCGCTGGATGCCATGACCGGAAAGTTCAAATGGAGCTACCAGTTCACGCCCTATGACACCCATGACTGGGATTCCACCGAACCCATGGTACTGGCCGATGCGGTGTGGAAGGGCAAGCCGCGCAAGCTGCTGCTGTCAGCGCAGCGCAGCGGGGTCTTTTATGTGCTGGACCGCACCACCGGTGAATTCCTGCTGGCAAAGCCTTTCATCCGCGACATCACCTGGGCCGACCGCTTCGATCCCAAGACCGGGGCAGCGCATCTGGTGCCCGGCAATATCCCCAACGAGGCCGGCACCAAGACATGCCCGGGTGTGCGCGGCGCCACCAACTGGTATCCGACGGCGTTCGATCCGCAGACAAAGCTCTTCTATCTGATGGCGGCGGAAGATTGTGGCATCTATCGCAGCAAGGGCAGCATATTCGGAAACAATCCTGATCCGTCGGAGCCCGGCCTTCGGCTGATGCGTGCGCTCAACATCGAGACCGGCGACATTGTGTGGGAGAAGCCCATGCCGGGACCGCAGGAGACCGACTATAGCGGCGTGCTGGCGACAGGCGGCGGACTGGTGTTCCACGGTGAGGTCGGCGGCGATTTCGCCGCGGTCGATGCCAAAACCGGCAAGACGCTTTACCGCTTCCGCACCAACGACAGCTGGCGGGCGACGCCGATGACCTACATGGTGGATGGCCGCCAGTATATTGCCGGCATGGATGGCCAGGTGCTGTGGGCCTTTGCGCTGGGGTACAAATAGCGGGGCCTGAACACCAAACCGCTTCAGACATATTGCTGCGATTGCACAATGACGCCGGCTGTTGGCACATCGGCTGTTCCGGTTGCTATGCTTGGTCCCCAGAGGCTTCAATAAGGCTTCAGGGGGCGGCGGATTGGACACAATAAAGAGTGCAGGCGCCAAGACCGTATGCCTGCTGGCCACGCTCGGCTTGGTGACGTTCAGCTTTCAGGCCGCACAGGCGCAATCGCGCATAGTTCTGGGCCATGTTGCGACCGGGGCTGGCGTGACCTTTGTCAAAGAGGCTGGCGGGTGGGGCCTGGAGATTTCCGGCGCAGGCGAGCCGCACATTCTCCAGCATCAGCCGGTGCAGCTGGAAATATGTGTCTCCGACAAGCCGCAGGATGTCGCGGCCGGATACAGCTCTGTCCGCGTGTCGCAGGGAAGCGCGACGGGAAGGGCCGATATTGCCTTCGGTCCGCAGGTTACGTTCCATGTGGAAGACCGCTGGCGCCTGAAGGCCGGTTCGCTTTGGGTGCACCGGCATGTCACGGTGTCAGGCGATGCGCCCGGCGGCTTCGGTTCCAAAATCGTTTTTTCGACAACGCCGGACATCAACTGGTCGGATGTCAAATTTCTTGCGCCCAGCAAGCTTTACAATGATCCCACCTTTGACGGCATGACCGCGCCGGGCAGCCGGTTGCACGATGAAGCCAAGAGTTTCTCGATCCGGGAAATGACGCTGACGGCGCCGCTGTTCGCGCTCAATTTGCCGGATGGCCATTCTGTCACCGTTCTGGATCCGATCCCCAAAGGCGAAACCACGCCAGAAGAGATGCAAACGCCGACGGACACGGTGATGACGGACGCGCGCTTTGATTTCGGCGCGCTGGGCGCGCACCAAGGCGCCGATGGCGTGGTGTTCGGCTATTGGGCGCCCGGGACCGTCAACGATTTCCTGAACCTGGGCCGCGGCGGTCCGGGGCAGCCGCCCGGAACATCGCCGGGTGCAGCACCCGCGACTTTGACCGCGCAAGGCGATCTTGGGCCGGCCTCCCGGCCGAATGTGAAACCAGCCTGGCGCCGCCGCTACAATCCGATCCGGAACGGCATGGTGCAGGATTATGATGTCGCGTTCCGCTTCGGTCAGAACGAGACATTTCCTGAGACCACCCGCAATGCCTGGCGCTGGGCCTGGGATGTTCTCAAACCGGCGATCAATTACACCGACCTCGACATGGTGCGGCGCCTGTCCATCGATGTGCTGTCCAGCCAGGTACGCACCGTCGAAGGCCGCACCGGGATTCCCTATCTGCTGGACGCCCATACCGGCCAGTTCCGCAATCGCTCGGATGCCAAACGGGCGGCGATGGGTTTCTGCGCCCGCAATATCGAAATTGCCGATGAATTTCTGAAGGAGGCCGACCGCGAACCGGGTACTGCGCGCAGCGAGAGGTTGCGCCAGCGGGGGCTGGATATCATCGCGACGTTCATCCGGCTGCTGCCGATGTCGCCACCGGATGGCGACGGTTTCGATATTTTCACCGGCCAGATCATTCCGGCCTCATGGTCCATCGGCCAGCAGCCCCTGCTCACCATCAATACCGACATGCGCAGCCTGGTGCTGGCCTATGAGCGCGAAAAGAAGAAGGGCATCGATCATCCGGAGTGGCTGGCCTGGGCCAAAACCTATGCCGACTGGCTTTTGACCCAGCAGCATGACGACGGCTCGTTTCCCCGCGCCTGGAAGCCGGGCACCAATACCGTCTTCAACAATTCTCCCAGCGCGACCTATGCGCCGGTCGTTCTGTTTTTGCCGCTGGCGCGCGTAACGGGCGAGCAGAAATACCGGGACGCCGCGCTGAAGGCCGGGGAGTTTGTCTGGCAGAAATATGGCACCACCGGCAACTATCAGGGCGGCGCGGTGGACGCGTCATCGGCACAGCTCTTGACCGACAAGGAGGGGGGCATGGCTTCGCTGGATGCCTTCATCGCGCTCTATGAGGCCACCAGGGAGCCGAAATGGTTGTCACGCGCGCTTTCTGCCGCCGATTACACCGAAAGCTGGATCTGGATCTGGAATGTGCCGTTGCCGGGCCATGTGCCCGATGCCCATCTGCGCTGGCGCAACGGCTCCATGGTGGGCCTGCAGGAAATCACCACCAACGGGCCGGGTCTGGGCGCAAGCGGCGACGAATATCTGGACTGGGCGGTTTCGCTTTTTGCCAAGGCCTATAAATATTCCGGAGATCCGCACTATCGCGATGTGGCGCAAATCCTGTTGCACAATACCAAGGCGAAGATCGCCACAGCCCGCGACACCTTCGATTTCGTCGGTCCGGGCTGGGAGCAGGAAAGCTGGAGCGCGGATCCGGGCAAGTGGCTGCCCTGGATGGCGGCCAACCATCTGAACGGGATTTACACCTTGCAGGAACTTGATCCGGCGCTCTATCGCCAGCTGGCGGAAAAACCGCACTGACAGTCACGTCGAAATATAACAGAAGAAGAGGCGAATAATGGCGAGGCGTTTGTACGGTTTTGCGGCCAGCGTTTTTGTTCTTCTTGCCTGTTCCGGTTTGGCGCTAGGCCAGAACACACCCGCGGATGCGTCACACGGGACCGCGCCCGTTGCGCCGCCGCCGGTGGAGCAGACCTTCCTCGCCAGGGCAGTGACGGCGAACGTGACCGTCACCGACGACATGCTGAAGAATGCCGGCCGCGACGAAAACGACTGGCTGCTCAATGGCCGCACCTATGACAATCAGCGCTATTCGCCGCTGAAGCAGATCAACCCATCCAATATCAGGCGTCTGGTTCCGGTCTCGATTATCCAGACCGGCGTTGCCAACAGCTTTGAAGCCACGCCGCTGGTCGTGGGTGGCGTGATGTATGTCTCCACCCCGGGAGATCATGTGCTGGCCTATGATGCGGCAACCGGCGATCCGCTTTGGTCCTACACGCCCTCCCTGCGCTACAGCGATCTGTGTTGTGGCGTGCAATCGCGGGGGGTTGCGGTTGCCTATGGCAAGGTGTTCCTGGCCCAGCTTGACGGCACCCTGACCGCGCTGGACGCCCGCAACGGTTCGGTTCTGTGGAAATCCGACTATGAGACCACGCTGCCCGCCGACGCCGTCTTCTATTCCTACACCATGGCGCCGCAAGTCTATGACGGCATGGTCGTCATCGGCAGCTCCGGCGCCGAATATCCCGGGCGCGGCTTCGTCCAGGCCTATGATGCCGGCACCGGCAAGCTGATCTGGCGATTTCGCACAACCGCCGCGCCGACCGAGCCCGGTGGCGACAGCTGGAGCGGCGATTCCTATCTTCGCGGCGGCGGGTCGGTCTGGAGCACGCCCGCCATCGATCCCGCACATGGGCTGGTCAGCTTCGCCGTGGGCAATCCCAATCCCGATCTGGATGGCCATGACCGGCTCGGCGACAACGCCTATACCGATTCCATCGTCAGCATCGGCGCGGCCGACGGCAAGTTGCGCTGGTGGAACCAGGAAGTGCCGCACGACCTGTGGGACTATGACTCCGCCGCGCCGGTGATCTTCATGGATGCCCGTGACGCCAGCGGCAAGATGGTCCCTGCCGCGGCCGAGGCGGGCAAGATTGGCAATGTATTTATCGTCAATCGGCTGACGGGCAAACGGCTGCGCAAATCCGATCCTTTTGTGCCGCAAAGCGCGAGCCTGTTTCAGGACCCCCAGAAAAATTCCGGCGTGGTGATCTATCCCGCCAGCAATGGCGGCAGCCAGTGGTCGCCCGCGGCTTTCTCGCCCCGCACGCATGACTTCTATGTGATGGGTGTGCACGAACCGGCGTCCTATGCCACGGTCGAGGTCAAGCCTTACCAGCCTGGCACGCCTGTGGCGGGCCAGATCATGGGCGGCAAGCTGAATTTCATCATGGACGGCAAAGGGGAGCAGGCGCTATTCGGAACGCTGTCCGCCGTCAATGTCGATACCGGCAAGCTCGACTGGCAATACAAGTCACCCCTGCCGATGGTAGGTGGTGTGCTGGCGACGGCCAGCGATCTGGTCTTTTGTGGCGAGATGGACGGTCATCTGAGCGCCTTCAACGCCCGCACCGGCAGCAAGCTCTGGAGCTTCAATCTGGGCGTGGCGGTGGGCGCGCCGCCCATCACCTATCGGGTGAACAATGTGCAGTATGTTGCGGTGGCGGCGGGCGGCCTGTCCGCCAACGGCTGGCCGCGGCTGATGGCACGGCTTGGCCGATCCTCGTTCGGCGACGTGATCGCCATATTCGCGCTCCCGGACACCCACACCACCCTGAATGGTGATAAAAGATGATGATGATGAAGCTGTCGCGCCGCATCGCCGGTGTTTTGGTTGCGGTCCTGGCGCTCGCGGTATTTCCGCAAGCGGCATTTGCCCAGGTCACTGTCATGACTTCGGGTGGTTTTGCCGCGCCCCTGAAAGCGGCGCTGCCGGAATTCGAGAAGTCCACCGGCATTCCGGTGACTGTCATTCTGGGAAAATCGCAAGGGGCGGGACCCGATACCATCGCGGCGCAGATCGGCCGTGGCGTCGCGGCGGATGTCGTCATTCTGTCGCGCGAGGGCCTGAACGACCTGATCGCTGATAACAGGATCGCCGCGCACTCCGATGCCGATCTTGCCAAGACGCCGATCGGTATGGCGGTGCGGGCCGGGGCGCCGAAGCCCGACATCAGCACCGTGGAAGCCTTCAAGAACACGCTGCTGCAAGCCAGATCCATCACCTATCCCAGCAGCACCACCGGCATCTACATGGCCACCAAGCTGTTCCCGCAACTGGGCATTGCCAAGGAGATGGCCGCCAAAAGTAGCAATGCCGGCGTTGCCGCGGTTATAAGAGGAGATGCGGAGCTTGCCATCCAGCCAGTGAGCGAGGTTCTCAATGTGCCGGGCACCGATTTCGTCGGCGTCATCCCACAGCAGATCCAGTACATCTCTGTCTTTTCGGCGGCGCTGACGGCGAGTTCGCACATGAGCGATCAGGCAAAACAGCTCATCATCTTCCTCACGTCCGCCAAGGCCGCAGACGCGATACGAGGCAGCGGGATGGAGCCGATGGAATCGCGCTGATCATTTATGGCTGTGGGGGCAAGGATCAAATTCTTCGACCAGCCGCGCGGCGTGAGCCTGATCGCGGCCACCGAGTTCTGGGAGCGCTTTTCCTATTACGGCTTTATCGGCCTGGCGGCCCTGTTCATGGCCGCCGATCCCGCCACGGGCGGCTTGGGTATGAGCAAGGGCGCCACCCTGAAGCTGTTTGGCGTCGCCGTCGGCATGATGTTCATGGCGCCTTCGCTGGGCGGCTGGATCGCCGATCGGCTGATCGGGCCTTTTCGGGCTGTCGTCATCGGTTGCATCGGCCTTTCGGCGGCCAATTTCCTGCTGGCCGCCGCGGGAACAGGTTATGCGCACACGGCGGGCCTGGCGTTCGTTCTGTTCTATTGCGGGCTTGCCGCAATGATCCTGGGCGCCGGCATGTTCAAATCCAACATCAGCGCGCTGTTGGGCCAGCTGTTCGCGAGCGGCGACAGCCGCAGGCAGGACGGCTTCATGTTTTTCTATATGGGCATAAATTTGGGGGCGTTTGCAGCACCCTATGGCGCGGGCACCTTGGGGGAGCGGGTGGGCTGGTCCTGGGGATTTCTGGTCGCCGGCCTTGGCATGCTGGCCGGTCTTGGCCTGTTCCTGTGGTTCAGCCGCGGCCTGTTTGCGCCCTTCATCAGACCGGTTTCGCAAAAGCAAAGCGCTGAAATCGAACCCTCTGTCTGGCGTGATCCGGGCGTGCGCCTGATCCTGATCATGGTTGTCTTTACCGCCATCTACATGATTGGCCAGCAGACCTATGGCGGTGTGATGAATCTGTATGTGCGCGACCGCGTCGACAAGACCGTCATGGGCTTCGACATACCCACGACATGGTTTCTGTCGCTCAATCCCGTGATTATTGTGCTTGGCGGCCCGCTGGTTTCGAAATTCTGGCTGCGGCATGACCGGGGTTCGCGCCGGCTGCCCGCCATAAGCCGCATCCTGACCGGCACCGGTTTGATGGCCCTGTCCTATGTCCTGATGGCCGCCATCGACGTGATGGCCGGCAAGTCGCTGGTCGCACCCATCTGGATTGTCGTTTTCTATCTGATCATCACACTGGCCGAGCTTTGCGTTTTCCCCATCGGTCTTGCTGAAATCAGCCGCCGTGCGCCCCCAAAAGTCATGGGCGTCCTGATGGGCTTTTGGGTGTTCACCATGGGGTTTGGCAGCCTGGGCGCCGGTTGGCTGGGCGGTGTTTTCGCCGACGCGCCGGCCTGGATCCTGTTTGCGGTGCTGGCGGCGGGTGGCGTTCTCAGTGCCGTGGTACTGTGGGCTCTCGAACCCGCGATCCGTGTTCTTGGCCAACACCAACAATAAAGCCAAGACCAACAATAAAGGAGAAACGCATGATCCAGGATCGTCGCAAGCTTCTGAAAACCGTTGGCATCGCAGCCCCACTGGTGATGGCGGGTATGGGTGCGCGGACGGCCGCCGCCGCCCCAGGTAGCCGCGCCACCAGCATCGGTATCGCCGGCAATGAATTTCTCATCAACGGCACGCCGACCTATCCCGGCCGCTCATTTCGCGGCGGCAAGATACAGGGCCTGCTGTTCACCTCGCGGATGGTGAACTGCATTATCAACGACCAGAACCCAGAGACGCGCGGCATGTGGTCTTATCGCGATGGTCCCTGGGACCCCGAACGCAACACCAGCGAATTCATCGCCGCGCTTCCACTTTACAAGTCTCATGGCCTGACGTCTGTGGCCTTCAACATCCAGGGCGGAAGCCCGATGGGCTATGGCTGGCATCAGCCCTGGCACACCAGCGGCTATACGCCTGATGGCCATCTGTTGCCGGATTATCGCTCGCGCCTGCTGCGGGTGCTGGATGGGCTCGATGCCAATGGCATGGCCGCGGTGCTGGGCCTGTTTTATATCTCCGCAACACCGGCCCTGAAGGATGAAGCGGCGGTCATCCGTGCTACCGACGAGGTGACGGACCTGATCTGCGACCAGGTCTATACCAATATCATCATCGAAGTCGCCAATGAATCTGATATTCCGCGCTGGCCGGTTGAGATCATCAAGCCGGCGCGGGCCCATGAACTGGTGACGCGCATCCAGATGCGCAGCAAGGGCAAGATCAAGAATGCCGCCGGGCGGCTGCTGGTCAGCACCAGCTATGTGATGGAAAGCACTTTGCCGGAAAAGTTGTTGCAGGCGGCCGATCTGGTGCTGTGGCATGGCAATGCTCTTCCCACGCCGGAAACGATGCATGCCCGCGCCAAATCCATCCGCGCCAGCGCCGGTTACCGGGGCCAGCCGTTGTTGTGCAATGAGGATGATCATTTCGATTTCGACAAGCCGGAGAACAACTTCACGGCCGCGGTCGCGGAATATAGCGGTTGGGGCTATTTCGATTATCGCCAGATCCGTGAGCCGTTCGAGGACGGTTACCAGAGCCTTCCGGTGGATTGGGGCATCAAGTCGGCCCGCAAGAAAGGCTTTTTCAATCTGCTGGCCGAGATGACCGGCGCATCACCGGCATGAGCATTGTCTTGCGGTTCCGTCGCGGCTCCAAAAGGCGCTGCGGCTTTACTGGCCCAGCTGCCAGCGCAGATCGAGCAGGCCACCGCGCATGAAGAAGTTCATGCCCCTGTTCATATCCAACCCCATGCATCAGAATCCGAATCTGTATCAAAGTATGTCAGAAATCAGGAATTGCACGATATGATAAGTGCCAGTTAGCCAGGAAAACGCAGGCGTTGGCAGGGGTCTGCCACTGGGCCGCCGGAAAATCCGGATTAAAGAGGTTGAGGCCGCAGCCCGGGTGGCCAATGCCGTAAGGTCAGATGATCGCCGGCGCGATGAATCAGAGGACACGATGGTTGACGATGCAGATCCCCGCTCCAAAGACGATGGGGCGCGCCGCTTGCGCAGAATAGAGGGCAAGGTCGATGCCTTGCTCGGCCTTGTCCTTATGGCGCTGGGGTTCTGGTGCGCCGACCGGTTGGCTGTGCTGTTTCAGAGAACCATGGGCTGGAATCGCGACTGGATGTTCTTCGCATCCGCCGTAACGATCTATCTGGGCTTTGTCCTTTGGTTCGGCCGCATCATGGAGAACCGCTAGCGGTCGCTTGCGGCCATGCCTAGACTGCCCAAAAAATAACAAGAGGCCGGGCAGATGCCAAAAATCGCGATCGTCGGATCAGGGTTCATCGGAAGGGCCTGGGCGATCAGCTTTGCGCGCGCAGGCCATGCAGTCGCACTGTGGGATGAGCAACCCGGCGCGGTCGACAAGGCGCTGGGCTATATCGACATGCTGCTGCCGGACCTGGCCGGCGAAAATCTGCTGCGTAGCGCGGGCGTAGGCGAGGTTCGGGGCCGCATGCGGGCGGCTTTGAGCCTGGAAGACGCGGTGTCTGGTGCGATCCATGTTCAGGAGAACACGCCGGAGAATGTGGCGGTCAAGCAAAGGGTCTTCGCGCAGCTTGACCGGCTGGCCGGTCCCGATGCGGTACTGGCGAGTTCGACGTCCGCCATCCTGCCGTCGCACTTTACCGCCGATATCGCGGGCAGGGCGCGATGCATTGTCGTTCATCCCCTCAATCCGCCCTATCTTATTCCGGCGGCGGAAATCGTTCCCGCGCCATGGACCGACGCGGTGGTGGTGACAAAGACCGCCGAGTTGCTGCGCGATGCCGGGCATGCGCCCCTGGTCATGCAGCGCGAACTGGACGGCTTTATCATGAACCGGCTGCAGGGCGCCCTGCTGGAAGAAGCCTTCCGGCTGGTGGCGAATGGCTATGCCAGCGAGGAAGACATCGATGTGGGAATCCGCGAAGGGCTTGCACTGCGATGGTCCTTCATGGGGCCGTTCGAGACCATTGATCTCAATGCGCCGGGCGGTGTGCGCGATTATGTCGAACGCTACGAGCAGGTCTATGACCGGATCGCGGCCAACCCGCTGCCCCATCCCGCATGGGCCGGCCCGGTCCTGGACGGGATAGAAGGGGAGCGGCGCAAAAAGCTTCCGGCCGAAAAATTACAGGAGCGCCAGGCATGGCGCGACCGCCGGCTGATGTCTCTGGCGGCCTACAAGCAGGGCGCCGCGAAAACCATTCCCGGTTGAAGCCGCCCCGGAAGGACTGAATATGGACGATAAAGTCATAATCACCTGCGCCGTCACGGGCGCGATTCACACCCCATCCATGTCACCGTTCCTGCCGGTGACACCGGAAGAGATCGCGGACGCGGCGGTGGGCGCGGCCGAGGCGGGTGCTGCCATCATCCACCTGCATGCGCGCGACCCGGAAACCGGAAAGCCGGACCAGACGCCGCAGGCCTTCGCCCGTTTCCTGCCGCGCATCAAGCAGTCGACCAATGCGGTGGTGAACCTCACCACCGGCGGCGCGCCCTACATGACGGTGGAGGAACGCATCAAGCCGGCGGCCCAGTTCAAGCCGGAAGTCGCTTCCCTCAACATGGGTTCGATGAATTTCGGACTGTTTCCGATGCTGAAGCGCTTCACCGAGTTCAAGCATGATTGGGAGAGGAAGGCGCTGGAGGACTCCCGCGACCTGGTGTTCCGCAACACGTTCAAGGATATCGAATATGTGCTGCGCACATTGGGCGATGCCGGCACGCGCTTTGAGTTCGAGTGCTATGATACGTCCCATCTCTACAATCTGGCGAATGTTCTGGAACGCGGTCTGGTGCGTCCGCCGCTGTTCGTGCAGACCGTGTTTGGAATTCTGGGTGGCATTGGCCCGCATCCGGAAGACGTTTTGCACATGAAGCGCACCGCCGACCGGCTTTTCGGCAAGGACTACAAATGGTCGGTGCTGGGCGCCGGCCGCAACCAGCTTCCTATTGCCGCCCAGGCTGCGGCGATGGGCGGCAATGTGCGGGTGGGACTGGAAGACTCGCTATGGGCCGGCCGCGGGCGGCTGGCCGGGTCCAACGCCGAACAGGTGCGCATGGTCCGCCAGATCATCGAAGGGCTGGGACGTTCGGTGGCCACGCCGGATGAAGCGCGCGAAATTCTTTCGCTGAAGGGCGGCGACCAGGTCGCGTTTTAACAGGCCTCCTCGCTGGTATCCTGCCGGAAACCAGCGAGAGGCTTTGCTCTGAACGGCGCAAGCTCAGGCCAGATCGGCTATTTCACCCAGTCCCGCTTGATGCGGTAGGCAAGCGTGACGACGATGGCGACAATGGACGCACCGACAAAGGCGACGCCCAGTGATTCAAAGATCGTCGCCAGGTATGCGCCCACGACCGGTATGGTCTGAAGCGTTCTGGCGCCCAGCAACAGAACAATCGTTATGAGAAAGTTTCTGGAGTTTTTGTCGGAATTATTCTTGATCGCTGCAATGCCGCCAAAAACGAGAAGCAATGTGGCCATCAACGGAACAGAGACAAAAGCAGATGCGATTGCCAAAATAACGGCTATGGCTCTCGCTGCGGCGGAGATCTCATTCATTATTCCCTCCCAATGATTTTTATGTTTCAAGCCGTAATGAGGGTGCGCTGAGCTTGCTTGAGCACAAATGTCCTCCTGTTTGGGGCAAGATGCAATCTGGGAGATGACCTGGGTATTGGCCGAATTGGGCCTGTCCACACGAGAATTCCGTCGGTTTAGGGTGTGTTTGCGGTTGCCGGTATCCGGGAAGGATGGTTGGCTTTCCAGGAAGGCGTCCCACAGAACAGGCAGGCCGCAAAGGCCGTCACCGGGGAGCAGGGGCTATGACCGGATTGGCGAGGAGTATTTTCACCATGAAAAAACGCCTGGGGAAAAAACTGCTGCTTGCCGGTCTGGCCGGGCTCGGTGTGGCCACAGCCGCGATGGCTCAATCAACGTCTTCCTCAAGCGAGTGGAAAGACTGGGGCGGCGACAGCGCCCGCACGCACTATTCGCGCCTGAACCAGATCACGGCCGCCAATGTTTCCGGGTTGAAGCCGGTCTGGGTGTGGGATGGCGGCCAGTTCGGGCGTTCCTGGGAGATCACGCCGCTTCTGATCGACGGGCTTCTCTATATTTCCGAAAACCAGGCCGGCGACATCATTGCGCTGGAGCCGGAAACCGGAAAAGAAATCTGGCGTCGCAAGCCGCCCATGGGCGTGATCGGGCGCATCGATCGGCGCGGCGTTGCCTATTGGAAGGGCGATGGAACGATGAAGCCCCGCATCGTGGTGCTCTGGGGTCATGTCATGTTCGGTTTTGATCTGAAGACCGGCGCACCCTCCACGGATTGGCCCGCCACCGGTCTCGACATCGGCCTGCCCAATCCCGCCACGGGGGGAAAAATCGGCGGCGGGGTTTTCGCAGCATCGCCGCCGATCATCACCAAGAACCTGATCATCACCACCGCGGCGACGGGCTTTCTGCCGCCGCCGGCACAACCCTCCGAACCGCACGCCAATGATCTGCGCACCGGAAAGCTGGTGTGGCGGGCGCAGATGATCCCGTCCGCGGGCGAGCCGGGCGGCGATTCCTGGGGGCCGGATACGCAAAGCGTGGTTGGCAGCGGCGCCTGGGGCATCCTCGGCCTGGATGAAGCGACCGGCACGGTCTATGTCCCCACCGATTCCGGCAGTCCCGATTATGTCGGTATCTGGCGTCCCGGCGACAATACCGGAACCGGGGCCACCGTCGCGCTGGATGCCGAGACCGGAAAGGTCAAATGGCAGTTCCAGAATTTGCACCACGACATTTTCGATCTCGACACCAATGCCGCGCCTGTTCCGGTGCAGATCACGAAAGACGGACGCAAGACCAAAGTGATCGTGCAAACCACCAAGCAGGGCATGATCTGGATTCTGGATGCCCGCACCGGCAAGCCGGTTTTCCCGTATGAGGAACGTCCGGTGGCGCAAAGCCAGATACCAGGCGAGAAAACTTCACCGACCCAGCCTTTCACCATTCTTCCGCCGCCTCTGTTACCGGCAACCGTGAGCCGCGATCACCTGAGCCAGTTGTCCGGGCGCGCCAACGCCGAATGCAAGGCGCTGTGGGATGCCAACAAGCTTCATGACGTGACGCCGTTTTCGCCCCCGGTGGGTGATGGCGCATGGGGCATCATGAGCATCGGCGCCATTGGTGGCGTGGACTGGGGCGGCGCGTCCATCGACCTGGATCACCACTATGCCATCACCAACATTGCCAACATGCCGACCATGATCACGGTGACGAAGACCAGTGAAGGCGTCAAAAACAATGGTGGCCTGCGCTCGGCATCCGGCAATGTCCGCTTTGCCGACAATGAAGGGCGAAGCTGCAACGGCGGCCGCCAGGGCGAGCTTGTCGCCGTGAATCTTTCAACGGGACATATTGCCTGGCGCGCACCGCTGGGTTCGCTGGAAGATGAATATGGTGACGGCGCCAAGGACATGGGCGCGACCAGCATCGGTCCCACCCTGGTTACCCATGGCGGCGTGGTGTTCGCGGCCGCGTCCGACGACCGCCTTCATGCCTATGATACGGGTAGCGGCAAACTTCTGTGGCAAATCCGGATGGCGGCTTCCGCCAATGCCGGGCCCATGACCTATATGGGCAAGGACGGCCGCCAGTATGTGGTGATCGCCGTGGGCGGTCCGGGCAACGCGCGGCGCCCTTCTCCGCGCGAGACCGGTCTTTACCACCAGACCCTGGTCGCCTTTGCCCTTCCCAGGCCGGGCGACAAGCCGCTGGATATCGTGACGCCCTATCCCAAGCGCGTCTTGCAGCCGGGAGAAAGCCTGGCGATGGATGGCTCCGGCGGCGCCACCATTGTTGGCGCGACACCAAACCCATAGAGGTGATTCTGCAGCGGGGTGCCTGTGGATTTCAGCGGCGACTGGCAACGGTAAGAAAAAGCGGCGTGACCGGACTATTTAAGGGCGGTGGCGACGGACGTAAATTTGGTCGTCAGATGCGTGCCGACATTCTGCAGAGCGGTGATGATGACGACAGCGATGAGCGTGGTGATCAGGCCATATTCAATGGCTGTTGCACCCGTTTCATCGCGGACAAATCGTGATGCCAATTTGAACATTTGGCCTGCTCTGTGTGCTTACATTCAGCGGTCAGATATTTATCAAGCATTCTCTTGAAATCCGCTGAAGATCCTTACACCAAACTGACAGCAGCAACTTGAAAGTGCTCGGTTTTCTGGGGTGGAGCCATCACGCGCAGTGCCCAAATGACAATCGGTTGACCCATATCGGGAAGTTCGGGAGCGGCCAGCCCTCACGGGGACGAGGGCGTTTGCTCTTTGCGCTCGAGATCCCTGATCGCGTCCGTCACCCGGTTCCATTTGTGAAACCCGGCAATGTCCCCGACCACGAATCTTTTGTCGGCCTGTTCCTTGGCCCGCGCTTGCGCGCGCGGGCCGTGAAGCCAGACCAGCTGACGGGCGGCGGCCTCAATTTCAATTCGCTCCATCTGTCAGTATAGCGCCTTTAAAACATCAAACACACGCCCTTTGCGCCGCTTGGACCCGTCCAGCAACCCGCCGGCCCGGGGCCTTGAGCCGAAGGTTTGGACAATCCGCGGGGAAATGGCCTTTGCCAGCGGCCGCCCGCCTGCCTGGGCAGGGCTTTAGTCCGTGACAATATCCCATTGATTTGAATCAGCGATGTCCTTGCCGCCAATCAAAGGCAGGGGCAAACGGCCATGACGCGGCCGCGCGCGAAATTCCTTGTGAAGAAACAGAGACGTGGAGCAGCGATACCATCGCAGCGGCCTGAAATCGTGGAAATCAACCTGAATCAGATCTGCTGTCCTCAGGAGCTGGGTGGTGTTGGGATACCAATCGGCGTTGTCCAGCAGGATCAAGCCGCCCGGCCGCAGCAACTGCAATGCTGCCTTGGCGCACCGGTACCTGTTGCCGCTGATGTCCACCACGACAATATCGAATGTGCGCCCAAGCGCCAAAATGTCTGCGGCGATCGTGTCTGCCGTGGTTGTGCGGATCTCCACATTCGCAAGATTTCTGGACTTGAGAATACCGGCCCAGCTGGAATCGGTCTCCAGCGTCACCAGCGCCTTGACACGTTGCGCCCAGAACTCGGTGGAGTGCCCGCCGCCGAGCTCCAGGACTTCGAATGACGAGAGGTCCAGACCCATCAGATATTCGACCAGGCCATAGGACATCATGGGGATGACGCGATCGTCTCCCAGCATGCAGACGTTTTGCTCCAGCGATTTGCGAAAGCCCAGCCCTTCACCCAGGATATGCAAGATGGACGCCTGGAATGCCGCGACGCCGGACATTTCCACCGTATCCAGGCGATTGCGCGTTTTCCCGTCGTCCGGTGACGAAGCTCGCATCCAGAGCATGTCTCTCTCCTGGGTTGCCGGTCTTGTCTGCTGGGATATCCGTCAGGGCGGTATTCGAAAAAAAGGCGCACTGTCGAAGCTGATAGGGCGCGCGGGCTTTCGCAGCGGACTGGGACGGTACCAGACTTTTGCGTTATGATGCTCAAAAAAGGGAGAACAGATGCGCACGCGTTTTCTTGCCGCCATGGCAGCCTTGCTCTTGCCCGTTGCCGCCCACGCCGCCACCATCACCGTCTTTACCACCGGCCTGGTTGGTACCGGTATCCGCACCCTGGGCGCGAGCTGGGGCGCGCAAACCGGCAATACCATCAACTTTGTCAGCGGTCCGGCCATAGCAGTGGCGAAGTCGGTGGGGTCCGGTACGCCAGGCGACATGGTCGTCATGACCGATACCGAATTTCCCCTGTTCGAACCGCGTGTGGTCAAAGCCAGCCGGATCGAGATCGGGCGCATCCCCTGTGGCGTCGGCGTCGCGGCCGGCGCGCCGCATCCCGATGTATCCACCGAAGCGGCGCTGCAGGCGATTCTCAAAAGCGCCAAAATGGTGTCCTACAACAATCCTGCCATGGGCAGGGCGGGCACTGCGATACAGGCCCTGCTGGCCCGGCCCGGCTATGAGGGCGTCAAGGTACTTCTCACCAATGGCGGCTCCGCCGGCGCCATCCCCAAGGGCCATGCTGACATGACCTTGGGCGTGGTTACCGAAGAACTCTCAACCAAGGGTGTTGAACTGGCCGGCAACCTGCCGGCCTCGCTCGAACTGCATCAGGATTTCAGCGCGGCCACATTGAACGACAGCGCACAATCGCAAGCCGCGGCGTCCTTCCTGGCCTATATCAAGCGCCCCGAAGCAGCGGACGCCTGGCGGCCGGGCGGAGTTGTCACACCAATCCCGTAGTCCGGGTGGCTGGGGACTGGGATACGTGGTCCGCCGTCGCATCTTCGGTGCTGCGCACCGCCCCGGCTACTCCTCCGCACCGAACTGGCCGAACAACAACGAGATGTTGATCCGTTGGGACGGATAGTCGGTCTTGAACCGGAATCTGCCAGTCCTGTGGAATTGGGTGGATTTGAAGATCACCGCGCGGTTGGCACGGTGAGGCACCGTGACGCGTTTGCCTCCCGACCGCTCCAGGAAATGCTGCACCAACTCCTCGCTGCCGTTGAGCCGGCGCATCGCCTGGATGTCGGGCGCGGCCGTGTCCCAGATTTCCATGCCCCCGTTCTCGGGGTCCAGGTTGGCATCATCATCGGTGATGTAGAGATTCACGTTCACATTGGAATTGTCGGCATGGGTATTGGTGCCGGCGGAAATCTCGCTGTCATACTTGAATGCGCCCAGATAGCGGAATGGTTCGCCGGCCAGGATCGGGGCGAACACGGCTTGGGTTTCCTCCACGATCTGCGCCAGCAGCGGGGCGGCAAATCCGTCTTCGGGAGAAGCCCCCAGATACCCCGCCGGATAGATTTTCCGCCACACGGTCGAGCCCGCGCATATCTCGCGCAGTTTGGCGAGCGCGGGCTGGCTGAGAAAGCCATCCACCACCACCATCTGCGGCCGGCTCATCCGCCAGGCTTCCAGCAGTTGTGGCGTGGCATTGCGCGGATTGACTGCGGGACCAGACAGTCTTTCGCCGTCCGCCAGATGAAACGCACCATCCCCAATATAATCGCGCTGGGCGGCATCGTGCCGTTTCTTGAAGGGCGGGTCGTCCGCCGACGATACGCTTTTGCCGCCGTGCGTAAGCACCGCGTGACGCATGTAATGCGCAAACCCTTCGGCAAGACGGCCGTTCTGGGACAGGACTGCGCCCAAATGGAAATGGGCGTGGCCGAAATCGGGCGCCCGCGCCAGGGCCTGACGATAACAGGCAACGGCTTCTTCCGTTTTGCCCTGCATCAACAGCGCGCTGCCAAGATTGTCCATCAACACCGCATCGCCGGGATTTTCTTTCAAGGCGCCTCGGCATGCTGCGACCGCCCTTTCCCGTATCTCGGTCTTGAGCGCGTCGAAGCGCCGATCCGCCAGGCCCCGCTGCATCGCCTGTTTCAGCACCGCGCCCGCTTCGGCCGGATTGCCCGCGGCAAGCAGGCCCCTGGCGAGGGAGAAATAGTAAAGTGGCTCCGCGCTGTTGGCCTCAAGTGCGGATTTGAGATGCGAAAGCCCCTCATCGGTGCGGCCCGTCTGGACCAGCAGCACGCCCAGATGATGGTTCCCCCCGGCATCGCCGGGATGGGCCGCGATCACTGTGCGATAGGCATCCTCCGCCGCGGCCAGCCGTCCGGCGCGGTGGTCGGCAAGTGCGGCTTCAAGCGCGGTATCGCTGGTGCGCGCAAGCGTGGACATGCCCGCCACTATAGGAGAATTCGCGGCCAAAGGCGCGGCTTGACCCTCTGCCACCGGCCGGTGTCCCATGGCCGTGCGACACCGGGACAGCGCCTTCGCATGAAACCGCTCCACACCGTCTGTGTGATTGCCGCGAGCGTGGCAGGCGTTCTGATTGCCCACGCCCAGACACCTGCCGCCGAACTCGCCGCGTTGAATGCCAGGGCATCCGCGCTGGATGCCGAAGATTACCGCTTCGTTCAGCCGGTCTGCACCCGCTGCCACACTCCGGAAATGTTCCTGCATTCCCGCAGCTGGTCGCAGTGGCAGGGCATCTTCAACCAGATGAGCGGCTATGGCGCGGCGGCGACCCAGGAGCAGTGGGACCATATCCACCGCTATTTCCAGCAAAGCTTGACCTTCATAGATGTCAATCATGCCGATGAGGACGAACTGTCCGCCGTATTGGGCGTGGACGAGAAGACCGCCATCGCCATTGTGCAGCGCCGCACAGACCGCCGGTTCCAGACCGCCGCCGATGTGGAAGCCATGCCGGGCGTGGACAAGGCCCGCATCGCAAGCATCGCGCCCCGCCTGTTGTTTGACCCTCCGGCGGAGGACCAGTAGAGTCCCCGAAAGCTTCCGTCGCGTCATTTCCCAACAAAAATCAACAGGGGAGAAGACCATGCGTACCCAAAAAATTCTCATGACCACCGCCAGCTTGGCGGTCACAGCCTGGCTCGCCGGCCCGGTTTCAGCGCAGGACGGCGTCGCGCGCAAATCTGCGACACCCCCCGCCCGCGCGGCACCTCCCGCAAGCGGGGCGGGTGTTCTTCCCTATCAGAGCCCGCCCCGGCACCTGATCTATATCGCCACGCCGGGCGACGAAGGCGCTGACGACCAGTCGGGCGTAGTCGTGCTCGACGCCGATCACGACTACCGCTTTGTGAAACGCATTCCCTACGGCCTGGCCGCCAGCGAATTTCCCGGGCCCAAGATTTCCGGCATGACCTCCAGCATTCCCGCCAATAAGATCTATGTCACCACCGATGGCGGCAGCATGATCGCCTTCGATCTCAAGACCGACAGGATCGCCTGGACCTTCAAGGGCGAGACAGGGCCGATCAAGCTTCAGCGGCGCGGGGCGGCGGCGGACGGTTGCTGCGAGCGGCCCTACACCTTGCCGGGCGGCAAGACACTCCTGGTCGCTTCCGCCTATAACAACTGGTGGTATCTGATTGACGCGCAAACCGGCAAGAAGCTGGGCCGCATTGATACGCCCGAAACACCGCACACCCACAATGTGGCGGTCACTGCTGATGGCAAGCTCGCCGTTCTGGCAAGCATCTCCGGGCCCAAGGAAGGCGCCGCCGGCGTCGCCGTGGTGGACCTGCCCAACAAAAAGGTGCTGCGCTACATAACGTTCAGTGACGACGTGCGCCCCATCACCATCAATCATGACGGCAGCCTGGTCTATGCCAATGTGAACAATCTGGACGGCTTTGAGATCGCCGACACCAGGACCGGCCAGATGATCAAGCGCGTCGAACTGCCGGGGGAGATGTGGAAGGCCAAATGGGCCGATCCCAACCACCAGCATTTCGGCCACGGCCTGCCCAGCCATGGCATCGGCATGACGCCGGATGAAAGCGAGATCTGGGTGACCGACGCCGCCAACAGCGCCTGGCAGATCTGGGACAATCCCGGCGACGGCCGCAACCCGGTCTATAACCCGACCAAGACCGTGCCGATCCAGCCCGGCATAGATTCCAGCTGGATTTCCATGACCAATGACGGCAAGACTGCCTTTGTCGGCGACGGCAGCATCATTGATGTGCGCGCCCACCGGGTGATCGCGACCATGAAGGACGAATATGGCCGGCCCATCCATGCGGTGGAGAAAGTGCTGGCCATGACCTTCCGCGACGGCAAGCTGGTTGAGACCAGCAACCAGTTCGCTATCGGTGATGCCAAGGCGGTGGAAGCGCGGATAGAACGCGAGCATAACCGCCAGGCGAGCAACAACGGCGGCGGCTGATGCTTGGCCCGGCCACTTCGACAGGTCGTATCGGACCCGAGGCAACTGCGCCATAAGTCCGGCAGGCCAGTTAGCGATATCCAACCGCCAGGAATGTGAAGGCGGGCAGACAGCGATGTTGACAACACGTCAGCGGACCAGGCATCGCAAGCGGATGACTAAACGCGACAGAAGAGGCAGGTTTGGGGTCCACACCAGGAGCCTCTCCGTTGCAGCTGGATAATGTCCGCACAGTTTGTGTTGCTGCGATCGGACATCGCTTGATTCCACCGGAAGTTCGGGCGCGCGTGGCTGAGACGGTCGAGCGCGTTCTGTCGGATATTCGTGCCGGCGCGGAAGGCGTTTCAGCGACGTTACCTGTTCCGGCAAAGCTCGTGCTGGTGTCGCCTTTGGCCCAAGGTGCGGATCAGCTGATTGCAGCTTCAGCGCTGCTGCTTGGCTATCGTCTGGCGGCGGTATTGCCTGCTGCCGAGGCAGAATATGAACGCACCTTCGATCTTGGGACTGCAAAAGAGGATATTGCGACATTCCGCTATCTGATGACAAAGACACAGCCGCCGATCGGCGAGGGGTGTCTGGTATTGGATGGAGATCTTTCGCACGCGGACAGTCGAGACCGCGCCTTCCTGTCCTGCGCCGATGCCGTAATTCGGCGCGCCGACATAGTCGTGGCCATCCTGTCGAAGGACCGCTGGCAATCCCAATCCGGACAGACTGTACGGCACGCGCTTGTATGCGACATTCCGGTTATCGTGATTGCTCCCCAGACGCCTGATGAGGCGATTTTGTACGTGCAGCGCGGTCCCGAACTGGGCGCTTCAAAGCAGGTGATCAAAGAAATTGTTGCCGGCCGGATAGAGCAGAAATTCCCTGACCCCATTGCGAAGGCAAGAGACTTACTCGCCGCGGGTGATTGTCTCGCCGCCATAGACCTCTTGCGCAATCTCTCAGACGACAAGGCCGGCGACCGGTTGGCTGAGCGCGACTATCTACTCACGCTCGCTTTGGCGCGAACAGGAGCCTCCAGACTCGCGCTCGAGACTTTCCGCTCCCGACTGGCCGCGGTCGATCTGGATGGATTACCCGTAGCCCTTGCCCGGGATATCGGTGCGCTTGAGGCCCGCTGCCTCAAGGACCTGGCGCTGGACAGCGCCAATCGTGAGGCTTTGCTGACAGCGGCGCAGGCTTACCAAAGCGTATATCGGCGTTTCGGAGGTTATTATCCTCTCATCAATGCTGCGACCCTGACATTGTTGGGAGGAGATCATGGCCGCGCGCAAGCGCTCGCGCGTGACACCTTGGCAGAAGCCACCGATTCGAACTATTGGTCGCAGGTCAGCAGGGCTGAGGCTTTGCTGATCCTGAAAGACGTCGAGAAAGCTGCCACCGTATTGGAAGCTGCAAGCGCAAGTCCTGTTCCGCCCTCGGATCTTGCAACCACAAAAAGACAGCTTTCGCGGATTTGCGCGGCAAACGACATGCCCGCATCCGTGCTGTCAAGCATTCGCATTCCAAGTGTCCTTTACTACCGGGCCGGTGCGGCAGCCGGAGATGACACGAGCCCGCCCGACCCGGATATCCAGTCACAAATCCGAACATTGAACCCAGGCTTCGCTTACGGGTCGTTGGCCAATACCGGCGACATCCTGATTGCAGAGGCGCTTCTCGATATGGGCGTGGAATTGAATGTGGTTTTGCCCTACCGCGCAGACGAATTCGCACGCGCCTGCATTCCTCCAGGCTGGTCGGCGCGGTTTGATTCCTGCATCAGAAGGGCCACCTCCCTCTCTTTTGTCCTCGACAATGATGTTCTGCACCATGAATGCGTTCTTGCGATGAGTGCGCGGCAGGCGAAGGGTCTTGCGCATTACCGGGCCGACAAATTGGCAAGCGCGGTTGTGTGTCTGGCAGACCAAAATGACGATAATGGCGCAACTATTGATCCTGCGATTGTCGCCGTGCAAGAGGCTGATGCCACCAGAAGCATCGTGCCCCGCTGTTTGCTGTTTGCCGATGTTAAAGGATTCAGCAAACTGCCCGAACGTGACATGGACGCGTTCGTGCGGCGCTTTATGGGTGCGCAAGCCAAAGCCATCGGGCGCTTTGGCTTTGACATTGATTATCGGGCGACGGCCGGCGATGGCATTTTTCTGGTGTTCAGGACACCGCTTCTCGCGGCGGAGTGCGGCCTGGCCATGCAACAGGCGGTTGGCGATTTCGACCGGCATCTGTATGGAATCGGGGCCGATTTGCAATTGCGCATCGCTATTCACTACGGGCCGGTCCATCCCGTACACGACCCGATCCTCGATAGACCGTCTTTCGCCGGCCGCGAGATAATTCGGGCGGCCCGCATGGAACCTATTACGCCGCCGGGTGAGATATTTGTCACCGAGCAATTGGCCAGCGCTCTTTTTCTGGCAGGAGCCGCCGACTATCGATGTGACTACGTCGGCATCCTGCCTTCAGCAAAGAGTTTTGGCAGTTTTCGCATGTACTCCATAAAGTCCGGGGTTTAAATGCGGTCCCGCATCGGAAGGTAACGGATGAAGCTCTGAGGGCGGCTCCTTGGAGAACAGGGGCAAAGCTTGATCTGGACGATATCTAAGGTCTGGCTTCGATCGTGGCATCGATCGACTTTTTGACGCCTTGCCTAAGAATTTCGACATGCACCACGCTTCCGACGGCGTTGGCGGCAACCATGCCGACAAATTCCAGCACGCTTGTCTTGTCGAGTGGTTTGCCATTGAAGCCGATGACCATGTCTCCGGCCTGCAGCCCCGCTTTCATGGCGGGAGATTGCGCGACCACACTGACGACACTCAATCCGGCCGGCGCGCCAGGAGCCCTGGGCGTGGTGGACAGGCCGAGCCCCAGATAGGGCGGGCTTCTGGCGAGATATTCCCCAATCTTGATCGTCGACAGCGGCGAGATCGTGCGCGTCTCGCGATCGGCAAAAAACCACCTGCCGGCGATGCTCCAGAAATCACCACTGGCTGAATCGGCAAGGCCGGCCTTGATCTTGAAAAAACGGTCGGCGTCGACCGGTTCGAAAGACCCTGAATCCGACAATGCCTCACCTCCCACGGCTTCGGCCAGGTCTGCCAGCCACATCGGCGGGACCGCATCGTTGGGCGGAAAAATGTCCCACAGCCGCGCCGTATTGTCCGTCGAGGTGGTGACGACGTGGGTGCCGTCGGGGCTGAAGGCCGCCGAGATTACCGAAGAGGCATGTTCCAGCTTTTCCCCGATCGGCTGGCCACTGGTGCCGTCCCACAGCCGGGCCGAGGCGTCATCGGACGCGGTTATGATGCGCGTGCCGTCGGGGCTGAAGCTGACCGAGCCGACCCTTTGTTCATGGCGCATCGGTTCGCCCATGGGCTGCATGGTTTGGGCATCCCAAAGGTAAGCGGTGTTGTCGCCCGCGTCTGCGACGACACGGTTGCCGTCGGCGCTGAAACTGGCCGAACCGACCACGTCTTCATGGCGCATCGGGGGACCGATCGGCTGACCGGTGCGGGCATCCCAAATGCGCACGGTATGGTTGCCCGATGCGGTCACGATGCGGTTGCCGTCCGAGCTGAATTTGCCCGTATTGATGGAAACGTCCTGGAATATCGCCGGACCGATCTGATGCTCGCCCTTCGCGTCCCACACCCGCAGGGTGCTGCCTGCAATGGTCAGCAGGCGTGTACCGTCCGGACTGAAGCCGGCTTTCTCGAAGCCTTCCTTGCCGCGTATCGGCTGTCCGACCGGCCGACCGGTATGCCCGTCCCACAGCTGGACGGTCTTGTCATCGGATGCCGTGAGTATGCGGGTGCCGTCGGGACTGAAGGCGGCGGATCCGATACGATCTGCGTGGTGAAGCACGGCTCCGATCGCTTTGCCGGTATGCGCATCCCAAAGCCGGGCGGTCTTGTCATCCGAAGCGGTCAACACGCGGGTGCTGTCGGAACTGAAACTGACCAAGGAGACCTTATCATTATGGCGCATGGGCTCGCCGACCGGCTGGCCGGTATAGGCGTCCCACAGCCGGGCGGTGTGGTCCCAGGACGCGGTGGCAACGCGGCTGCCATCGGGGCTGATGCTGGCGGAAAAGACATAGCCCTGCTGGCGCAAAGGCACGCCGATCACCTGGCCGGTATGGGTGTTCCAGAGCCAGGCGGCGTTGCCCGCCGCGGCGACGACACTTTTGCCGTCAAAGCTGAATTCGGCCATATCGACTGTGTTTTTCTGGCGCATCGGTTCTCCGATCGGCAGGCCCGAATGCGCATCCCACAAGCGGACTGTGCCATCCGCCGATGCGGTGACGACCCGGGTGCCATCGTGGCTGAAACTCACGGCATTGACCGTCCCGTCGTGGCGCATCGGCGCGCCGATCGGCTGGCCGGTATTGGCATCCCACAATCTGGCTGTGTGATCCCATGCCCCGGTAATCACGCGGGCGCCGTCCGGACTGAAAACCGCGGTCGTGACGAGGCTCTCATGGCGCATGGGTCCGCCGATCGGCCGACCGGTGTGGCCATCCCAGAGACGCGCCGTGCCATCCGTTGATGCCGTGACCACGCGTGATCCGTCGGGACTGAAACGGGCCGTCTGGACCCGATTTTCTTGGCGCTTGGGCAGCCCCATCGGCGGCCCGATGGGTTGGCCCGTCGATACGTCCCAGAGCTGGGCAAGATCGTCTTCAGCCGCCGTAACCAGCCGGGTCCCGTCCGCGCTCAGGTCGGCCCCGCTGAAATCGCTGTGGTCGCTGCTGCGCACCAGCACACCGATCGGCTGTCCGGTCCGCGCGTCCCACACCTGGACCGAGCTGTATGCAACGGTCAACAGGCGCGCGCCATCGGCGCTGAAACTTGCCGAATTGATGGCGCCACTGGCGTTCCATGCAGCCAGCCCGACCGCCTCTATATTCCGCAGCGGCTTGCCGATCTGCTTGCCGGTATGGCCGTCCCAGAGCCGCGCCGTGCGGTCCCAGGACGCGGTGATGACGCGATTGCCGTCGGGGCTGAAGAAGGCTGTTTTCACCTTGTCGCCATGACGCATCGGCTGGCCGATCGGCTTGCCGGTATGGGCGTCCCAAAGCCGGGCGGTTTTGTCATCGGATGCCGTGACGATCCGTGTTCCATCCGGGCTGAAGCTGGCCGAATTGACGGCATCGCCATGCCGCAACGGTTCGGTTTGCGGCAGAAACCAGGAATGCTGGCTGATCAGGGCCGTGTAAAGCCGGTCCATTGCGGCATGGTTCTTCGGATTGGCGCGGACGGCGCGGGCGAGATAGGCGAGCGCATCGGAATCGCGGCCCTGCTTTATGAGCTGCACGCCTTGCAGGAAATCCGACTGGCTGAGCGTCGTCACGGCTTTTTGGCGTTGGGCTTCCGCCTTCTGCTGCTGTTGCAGCGCCACGCCACCACCGGCGACGGCCAGCACGGCGAAGACGCTGACCGCTACCACCCACCGGCGCAACGCACGGGCCCGCTTCTGCGCCAAGGCAAGCTGATAGGCCTTATCGCGCTGTGTCAGCGTGCCGAGCGGCACGCCCAATATGCCCGCAATGACCTTCAGCTTCATCAGTTCGCAACGGCGGCGAAAGTCCTCGACCTGCGTGTCGACATCTTTCGCGGACAGGCGGCCCTCCTTGCGCAGCGCCAGGCGATAGGCCTCAGGGCTCGCCCAGCCCTGGCTGCTGCCCAGGCGAAAATCCGCAGCGACCGGCTCGCTCAACTCGCTGAGCAGCGAACCGTCAGGCCCGACGCCGTGCCGCATCGCTTCAGGGAAGCATTCATCCTTGGGCGCGAAACCCTGCGCCGGCTTGCCCTTGTCCCGGCTGGCGTTGGGTTCGCCCTCGATCATCACCGCCAGAACGCGGCCGGCGTGCCCCAGTTGTTTGAAATAGCGGATTTCGCTGTCGACATAGCTCGACGCTACCGCCCGGGGCGAGCAGATCACCACCAGGAACTTGCTCGCCTCCAGCGCGCGGTAGATCGGCGAGGCCAGGTCGGCATCGACCGGCAACTCTTCCTCATCGCGAAAGACCGGAAAAATGCGTTCCGGGATTGTGTCGCCCCGGTCGTTGACCGTGCCGACCAGATCCTGCGGCACCTCGTAAGTCTCGATCGCCTGATGCAGCCACGTTGCCCATTGCCGGCCGGGCTCCTTGTTGTCGGCATGCCGATAGGAAATGAAGCACCAGTAGGATCTGGTTTCCGACGCGGCCTTCGGCTGCTTACTTGTCTGCATCGCAAGACTTGGGCTCGGGCTTGGCTCGGTTTGGACCAATCTCTTTGTCCCATGCATCCGCGCGAAAGCTCAACTGTCCCCCATCGCGCGGTCTGCGTCGTGCGTCTGTTTTGACATCTTTGCAATGGAATCAACAACTTAAATCGAGATCCAAGCTCTCAGCCAGATCCGGGATGCGTGCGCGTTCATAGGCGGATTGCGCCGCAGGGGGTCGGTTTTTGCTATGGTTGCGGCGGAGACGGGCAAGCGCGCGGGGCGGCGCAAAGCAAGAGGCATGGGGCAAAGTGAACGCGCCTTTGATGAGATTGCGCTCGAACCCATAAGCAATGGGATCGAGGTGGCGAAGTTTCTCGCCTCACTCGTATCGGTTTTCTTTTTGACTGCTCCGCTGCTAGTCGCCGCCAGTTTGGTGCTGAGCCTGAGCGGTCTTTCGCTCGCCGCGCCATTGACCGCCGGCGCGATCATGCTCTCGTTCGCGGCGTGGGCGTGGTCGATCGCACAAATCCGTCCCCTGCCGATCCTTGCGGGCGCGCTGGTGTGGGGCTCGGGCCTTGCGCTTGCAACGGGCGCGCAAGTGCTGCAATTGCCGAAGGGCGCCGACTGGTTCGTGTGGGGCTTCGTCATCGCCGCGACATTGGTCGCGCTCGCATTCGCACTTCGGATAGTCATCGACGCCTGGCAGCTCGCGCGTATCAGGGCCGATACGCGCGCCCTGGTTGCCGCCGCAGCGCCCGATCGCGTGCGCCTCACCGGTGTGCTTGTGCGCATTGTCGGGATTCACCCGATTTGCGCCTGGCTGCCCGGTGTCCACCGGCGCGTACTCGCGGCTGTCCTGTTCATGGCAGTGACATTCGTTGTTTCGTTAAGCGTGGGTCTGGCGGTCTATGGAATCCTCAATCGCAACGCCGCAGACACAGCGGCGGTACTTGAGGCCTGCTTCGGCGGCGGTGGACCTCATGCATCCGCCACCGCGCATTGCGGCCTCGGCATCATCACGATGCTCGCGCTTCCGATGGGTATCTTTACCCTGCTTTTGATCGCCGCGCTCCTGCGCTGGCTGGCGCGTACCAGCGCCCGCGTCTCGCTTGAGTCGATCGCCAGCACCGATAGCCGCCCGCCAATCCTATTCCTGCGCTCGTTCCATGACGATCAGGTCAAGCTGCGTGGCAGCGCGCGCGGCATCTTTCACAGGCTTCTTTCGCTTGGAGAACCGCGCCCCCGCTTCGACCACCTGCTGTTTGAGGAGGCAACGCCTATCGGCCCGGTCGTTGCCATCGGCATGCCCGGCCGTCCCGCGCCGTTTGGCGCCGCGCGCGCATTCGTGAGCGACAGCCAATGGAAAGAGACCGTCGCGCAAATTGCCGGCACCGCCCGCGCGATCATCGTTGTCCTCGATGATACGGACGGTGTGCTTTGGGAGCTGGCGCACATTCGCGCTGCCGGCCATGAGCAAAAGACGCTATTCGTCCTGCCGCCGCGTTTGGCAACTGTCGCCGATGCGCGGCGTCTGCTCGCGCGCGCGCTATCGGCCGCCGGGTCGATTGACCAGGCGCTGCCGGATTTCAAGCCGGACGAGGTTTGCATCGGCTGGTTCCGCACGGGCGCCGGGCGCCTGAAGGTCTTGACTGCGGCCTCGGCGAGGAGCGCGAGCTATGTTGCCGCGCTACGGCTGGCGCTGCGCTCGTCATCGGCCGATGCGCTGCGCCCGATCGCCTCGCAATCGCCGCGCTCGACATCTGCAAAGGTACGAAGCGTGGTGATCGATGTTGTCGCTTCGCTCATCATTGTCGCGCCGATCGCCATTCTTGCGACGCTGATCATGCTGCGCGAATTCAGCGGTGCCAAACAAAGTGCCGCGCGCGCCCAAATCGCGGCCCTCGCCAGCGCAGTCCAGGCCTATGAGTTTGACAACGGCGCATTGCCCCAATCGCTCACGGCGCTGGTCAGGCCGCCAGCCAGATCGATGCGAACAGAGCCGTACCTGCCGGACGACCGCAGTTTAATTGATCCCTGGGGCCGCCCGTTCCTCTACCATAAGAGCGCCGACAGCACATTTCTGATCGAGAGCCTCGGCCGCGACGGTCAACGTGGGGGCACGGGCGAAGATGCCGACCTCGCCAATCGGCGCTGATTTTCCATTTTCGACATCCGCCTCAAGGTTGCGCGTATTGTTCACGGCCCCAAAGCGTCGCTTCCCACAATCCGCCCCTTATCCGCGAATCCGTTGCCGAGACGTCATATTGCGTGATCAGCCGCCGGCCTTCGGTTTGTTTGTCAGTTGAATGTTTGGCGGAGGCACCGCTGGAATCGTTCGCCAAATGTGGGGACAACTGCCGACGTAGGGCAAATAATTCTGCGCGTCTTCGCAATAATTCCACTGCCCAATCAAAGCGATTCCGTCGGGGTCGTCCCCAGGGACCGGGCTCGATGCCATGACCGGCTCCCATTGACGCCGGCATTGCGAGATATAGGGATAGTACCCGGCAGGATCGTCACAGCGCTCCCAACTTCCTGCAGCGATTGGCGGTCCAGAACCTGGCGGCGGCGGCATAACAGGCAGCCTCTGCCAGTCGTGACTGCAGATCCTGACATACGGATAGTAACCGCCAGGCTGATCGCAATAGTACCAGACAGGCCATGGCCGCGTAGCAGCGTCGCTTGCGGCCGTAGACGGCTTCGTGGGGCCCGAGCGGGGGTATGGACTGGGTGGATAAGGCGTTGGAGCTTCTGGTCCGGGGAAACCAACGATGACACCACCGTCCCCGCCACCGCTTTCGCCTCCCTGACCGCCACCACCCCGGTGCCTCCCGTGCCAGTCCGCCTGATTTTGATCAGCGGGCGGGCTGACGCTCGGCGCCGGGTCGGCGGTTGCCCCATTGATCAGTAGCGCCATTATGGCCGCAAATATCGCACCCTTATGCATTCAGCCCTCTCTCATAGGCCATGGGCGTAAGGCCAGAACCAAAAAGCTTCCCAGAGTCTACTCTTTGTCTGTTCTCATTGCGCTTGCGGCAGGGCGAAGACATAGACGGCATGACCCACAAGCGGGCGATTGCGCTCGAAGGCGAACATGCTGCTGGGCCTGATCTCCGGGCTGCCGCCATTATAGCCGGTCGGAACCGCCACGAACTGCTCGCCGCCGACGCTGAAGGTTGTCGGAAAACCCTGCGCCGTTGTGCCCAGCCGGGTCTTCCACAAGGTCTTGCCCGTCTTGACGTCAAATGCCCGGAAGGTGCGGTCCCAGTCGCCGACAAACCCGACGCCGCCGGCTGTGGTCATCGAACTGGTAAGGAACGGCGCACGCTGTTGCAGTGTCCAGACCGGCTTCAGATCCTTCGCCCGATAGGCGCTCAGACGCCCCATGTTCCCGTCCGACGCGGGGGCTTCGAAATTGCCAATCATGTCGCCCTGCGAGGTGACGCAGATCTGGTCCAGCGGAAAGATAATCAGATCGTCTTCGGGAACGTAGCTCGAGGCCGGCCAGTTATGGCCGCCCGACTGAGCCGGGCATGAAGGACGCGAGCCGCCTGGCTCGGGGTGCAGAATATCGGCGCGGTAGGTGCCGCGGCCGGTTTGGGGATCAATGCTGGTAAAGACATTTTGAAAGACCATGGGGACATAGCCCAGGAATTTGCCGTTGGTGCGGTCGATCTTCCATAGAATGCCCTTCTTACCGGCGGTCAGAAGGAGCTTCTGTGAACCTTCGTCCACCAGCACCTTTTCATAGACCTCATCCAGGTCCAGTCCTTCGTCCGGCGCGGGCTGCTCGTACCATTTGAGCTTGCCGGTATCGACGTCGAGCGCGAGCGTGGCGTTGCTGAACAGCTTGTCGCCGATGCCGTTCTTGCCCGCCTTGGCCTGGCCGGTGCCCCAATAGACCAGCCGCAGCTTGGGATCATAGGTGCCCGCGATCCAGGCGTCGGCGCCGGCCCGCTGGGCGTTGGTCATGTCGCCCCAGCTGTCCCCGCCCGGCTCGCCCGTATAGGCGACGGTGGAGAATTTCCAGATCTGATGGCCGTCCTTGACGTCATAGGCGGCGATGAAACAGCGGTCCTCCAGCGCGGCTTCGTCGCAGACACCGCGCCCGACGATCAGCTTGCCGTCGGCAATCATAAGGCCGCCGATCTTGTCATGGCCGTAGTCGGCAAGCTTGAACTTCCAGTTGACCTTTCCGGTACGCGCGTCCAGCGCATACAGCGTGGCGTCGGACGCGGGATAGAAGAGCTGGTTGCCGTACAGCGCCATCGCGCGTGCCGTGGCGTTGACTTGGTTTTCCAGCCGCGGGCCCAGGGAGTTTTCCCAGATCAGGTCGCCGGTCGCGGCATTGAGCGCCTGCACCTTGTTATCGACGACGGTGGAGATGAACATCACCCCGTCATGCACCAGGGGGGTAATCTGCTGGCGTTCGCCGTCATCCAGCGACCAGACCCAGCGAAGCTGCAGATTGTGCGCATTCTTGACGTTGATCTGCTTGAGCGGCGAATGGCTCCAGCCGGCGTAATTCTGGTAATGCATCAGCCAGTCGGCTGCCGGCGGATGCAGCAACATCTCTTCGGTAACCGGCGTGTAGTTTGCTACCGTTCCCGGCACGGTGATGCCGGTGGGGGCAGGCATGCCACTGAGGCTGACGTAACCCGCGTACTGGTCGGTCCTCGCCCGCGCGTGATCGGGAAGAATGGTGTTGATCGAAACCGTAATCGTGGGGGTGAAGTCGGCGCTGCCGGCAACCGCTCCGTTTGCTTTGAGAACATAGGCGACGACAGAGGCAGCGGCGGCATCGCTCAGGCTGCCGGGATCGTTGAACGGCATGGTGGTTTTGATTCGGGTGTAAAGATCGCGGGTGGTGCGCGTTTTCCAAACGTCGGTGAAGCTCGCGCCCAAAAGCCGGATCGTTTCGCCACCGGCATCATGACAGGAGGCACAACGGCTGTTGTATAGGACCTGCCCGGCCTGCGCCTGGGCGTCGGTGAAGGGGCCAGGGGCGATCCTGGTTTGCGCAATGGCGCCCGCCGCCCATATGCCTGCCGTGTCCGCCGCACCGAGTGCGATGCCGAACGCGGCACAGGCGCGCATGGAAGCTTTTTGCCGACCCTCGATCATGTCTTTATACTCCTGTCACCTGAACCTGCCGCGATGCCGCTCAGCTATTGCTCTTTTTCGCCGTGCCGTTGGTCTTGTGGTCGAGAATGTTCGGGATATACCAAGGAGCCTTCTGTGGCACATCGGGCCCAACAGTTACGTGAGCGGGCTGAAACCAGCCCCACAGATTGCCCTTCGGCGCGCTCTGGCTGTTGAGTATGACGTAAAGTTTGCCGCTCTCCAAAGCCGCGACCTGATCCGGCGTCAGCGTGAACGTGCCGGAAATGTCGCCGCTTTGTGCCTGCGCAATTTTAAGGTCGCCGATGGAGGGCCCCGTTCCCCCCATCACGTTGCCCATGGACAGATGGGCATCGGTCGCGGGCGAGGACAGTCCGGAGAACTTGCCTTGCAGCGAGAACTTGTTGTTGTCGAGCGTAGCCAGCACCGTGCCACGGCCCTGGACGTTGGCCCCCTGCCTCCCGTTTTTCGGCGTCGGCCCGATGTCGGTCTGGTAATTTTCTGCGGCAAATGCCGGAGCACAAAAGCCAGCACAAAAGATTGCCGCGACGAGTGGACGCGAAACAATTCTCAAAATCACGATGCTATTCCTCCCGCGATACTGGTCGAGACGCTCTTTCGGCATTGCTCATCAACCGCGATTTGAACCCGTCATGGGCGAGACTTGCCGATGGCGGGCCGCTTTCTGCTACTGCCATAAATCCCAAGCGGGATACAGTGTGGGGACCGGTGCGGGGGCCTTCTGCGCCCAAAGTGGCCTTTTGGCGGTCTTCCGTTCTCTTTTCGAGATTTTGTTCTTTTCGACAATTCGGCGCGAAAGTGGCGCTACGCCAATGTTTTGAATTGGCTGAGCGCGCAGTTCTACCCTGACCCGTATCCGCCGTGATTCCCTGATAAACCGGGAAATTACAGGGAAAATCGGGAAATCCGCGCATGCTCTGGCTGGCCGGGGTCGAATTGGCCTGCAATTCTGCGGGTTTGGCTCGATTTTGGCGTTGTGGGTATTGGGGAAGCATGTTTGGGTTTGCAGGGAAGCTTTTCCCGAGAACAGGGATGCAAAAGCGGGGGCAGCCAGGGGCTTTGCCCTGGGGGTGAGTGGTGGGTGGGGCATCGACGTATGGTCGGCGGCCAAGACAATATCATCACCGATGTCGCGCGCGATATCATAAAGAGAAAATGGAACCAGGGTACGGGGGTAAGCAAATGAAAGCCGGTTTGTATGTCTTGCTGGCTCTGATGACCTTGGGGTCGCCAGCGCTGGCTGATGCCAGTTTCGATTTCCGGCTATCGCCGGGGCCCAGGTTGGTAGGGACACGGGCCGAAACATCGGGAGGCGGGCAGGTGCATGCGTCACTCCAAGGACGGACGCTGACCTTGCGCGGAACCTATCAAGGTCTGTTGGGAAAACCTGTGGACGTACATCTGGCGATGGGATCCATGCCGGGGGTTCGGGGCCCGGCTGTTGCGCCACTCACGGCGGCGGACGGGGCAATAAGTGGCCAAGTCGTTCTGACCTCTCGCCAGCTTGCGGCCTTTCAGAAAGGCGGCCTTTACGTGGAAATCGACAGTGCCGAGGCGCCGGACGGCGATCTGTGGGGCTGGATCATGCCCCCTTCTGACTAGGAGCCGCTGATGCTGAAGAAAATTCTGTGGTTCTCGTCTGTCGTGGCGCTGTTGGGCGGTGGCGCGGCCATGGCGCAGCAGACCATGGGGCCGTTCACGGCCGGTCAGGCCGCCCAGGGCCGTTCCGACTATGCCGCCAACTGCGCTTCCTGCCATTTGCCCAATCTGGCGGGTGGTGGTGAGGCGCCGTCCCTGGCGGCCGGCAATTTCATGAAGTCCTGGGGCGGCAAGTCCACCAAGGAGCTTTATGATTATATCCATTCGGCCATGCCGCTCGGTCGGGGTGGCAGTTTATCCGCTTCAGCCTATGCCAATATTGTCGCCTTTCTGCTTTCGGCCAATGGTGCAACGCCCGGCGGTACACTCTTCACGCCTGCAACAACGATCCGGATCGGGCTGGTCGCCAATGGTGTGGTGCCACCGGATATCACGACAGCCACGGCGCGCAGCGCGCCGCCGCCGCCCATGCAAACCGGTCTGACCGTCGCTGGCCATGTTGCGAACTACGCGCCGGTCACCGATGCCATGCTGAACAGTCCGCCGGAGGGCGACTGGCTGATGCCGCGGCGCAATTATCAGGGCTGGAGCTATAGTCCGTTGCATGACATTGGAACCGCCAATGTCAAGAATCTCCAGCTCAAATGGGCTTGGGCGATGAACGAGGGTGGTGCCAACGAGACCCATCCCGTCGTCCACGACGGCGTCGTGTTCCTATTTAATACTGACAATATCATGCAGGCACTGGACGCGCGCACCGGCAAGCTGATCTGGGAGAATCGCATTGGGCCCCGCTCGCCGCATCTGTATGGCGGCAACCGCGGCATTGCGCTCTATAAGGACAAGGTCTTTACCAACACCACAGACGCCCACCTTGTGGCGCTGGACGCGAAGACCGGCAAGACCGCGTGGAACGTCAAGCTGGGCGAACAGCGCCACGCCACCACGGGCGGCGTCATCGTGGTGCATGGCAAGGTGATCACCGGTCTGACCGGCTGCTCATCCTATGGCCCCGAAAAATGCTTCATCTCCGCCTATGATGCTGACACGGGCAAGCAGTTGTGGAAGTTCAACACCATCGCGCAAAAGGGCGAGCCGGGCGGCGATACATGGAACAACCTGGACAACCAGTTTCGCGTCGGCGGCGAGACCTGGATTGCCGGCACCTATGATCCGCAACTCAACCTGACCTATTGGGGCACGGCCCAAGCCAAGCCGTGGATGCGTGCAAGCCGCGGCACCAAGAATGGAGCGGCGCTTTATACCAGCAGTACTTTGGCCTTGGACGCCGATACCGGCAGCTTGAAATGGTATTACAGCCATGCGCCGGGAGAATCGCTTGACCTTGATGAAGTGTTCGAGCGCGTGCTGGTTGATGATGGCGATCAAAAGACGCTTTTGACAATCGGCAAGGCTGGCATCCTTTGGAAGCTGGACCGCACCAATGGCAAATTTCTGGCTGCCAAGGAGACGGTACTCCAGAATATCTTCAAGAACATTGATCCCAAGACAGGCGTACTCACCTACCGCGACGAGATTCTTAATGCCAAGACCAATGAATGGGTACAATCCTGTCCCAGCCCGGAGGGCGGTCACGATTGGCCGGCTACGAGCTATGATCAGCCTGACGATCTTCTGATTATCCCTCTGTCGCAGAGCTGCGACGAGATGAACGGTCATGACGTGGAAATGAAGCCAGGCTCTGGCGGTGTAGCCGCGGCGGTGCGGGTCTATGAGATGCCGGGCACCGACGGCAACATGGGGCGGTTGTCAGCCTACGACACCAAGACCATGAGCCGCGTATGGACGATCCAGCAGCGTGCGCCGTTCTTGACAGGCGTTTTGTCGACTGGCGGCGGCGTGGCTTTTGTCGGCGATTATGATCGCGTGTTCCGGGCGGTAGACGTAAAAACCGGCAAGACGCTGTGGCAGACCCAGCTCGGTACAACCGTGCAAGGCTATCCCGTCAGCTTCAGTGTCGATGGCAAACAGTATGTCGCTGTGACAACGGGACTGGGTGGTGGTAGTCCGGAAAATATGCCGAACGTGCTTCTCACCGATGTTCATCGCCCTGACAACGGTCAAGCGCTTTATGTCTTTGGTCTGCCTGAGCCATAAGGAGCGATCACAGCACGTTCAACAAGCGGCGGCGGCGCATCGAGCGCGGATTTGGGGCACGGAATCTGTGTTTATCGGGCGCCGCTATTTGCCAGCCAGGAAATCGAAATCGCAACCGCTTGGTGCCTGGGTAACGCATTTCTGGTAAAGCGCGGCGTAACCGCGGGCCGGCGTCGGCGGCGGAACGTGGTTCGCCAGCCGCTTTCCCAGCTCTTCCTTACTGATCAATAGGTCGATCGTCTTTGCGGCTGCAGACAACCGGATACGATCACCATTGCGCACCGCCGCCAGGGGGCCGCCGATCGCGGCTTCAGGCGCAACATGCAGCACGACCGTACCGAACGCGGTTCCTGACATGCGCGCGTCAGAAATCCGCACCATGTCCTTGACTCCCCGCTCGGCCAATTTCCGCGGAATGGGCAGATAACCGGCCTCCGGCATGCCGGCCGCTTTCGGTCCGACATTCTTGAGCACCAATATGTCGTCTGCCGCGACGTCCAGATGAGGATCGTCAATGCGGTTGGCAAGATCCTCGAGGTTCTCGAACACAACCGCGCGGCCTTCATGCTCGAACAGCGACGGCGTCGCGGCGGCACGCTTGAAGATGGCGCCGTCCGGGGCCAGATTGCCCGACAGCGCAATCAATCCTCCAACTTCCAATACCGGCCTTTCGAATTCCCGGATCACCTTTCGATCCACCCAGTCGAATTTTTCTTCCAGCCGTTCACCGAGGGTGCGGCCTTCGACATCCAGCGTGTCCAGATGCAGCAGCGGCTTGAGTTCGCGCAGTACCGCGCCGACACCGCCCGCGGCAAAGAAATCTTCCATATACCCGTCGCCTACCGGCTTGAGATCCACCAGGACGGGTGTCGTATCCGAGATCGCGTTCAGCCAATCATAACTGATCCTGATTCCCGCGCGACCCGCGACGGCGGCCAGGTGAATGACTGCATTGGTGGAACCGCCCACCGCCATCAGCACGCGCAGGGCATTGGCAACCGATTTTTCGGTTATGATCTGACTTGGGGCAATGGGCTTTTCAACAAGGGCCATGGCGGCACGGCCGCTCGCTTCCGCCGCAAGCAGGCGGCTCGAATGTACGGCCGGAATGGCGGCCGAGCCCGGCAATGCCATACCCAGCGTCTCGGCAATGCAGGCCATGGTGCTGGCCGTGCCCATCACGGCACAGGTTCCGGTCGTCACCGCCAGGCGGCCTTCGACCGTCTCGATTTCGTCCGTATCGATCTCGCCGCCGCGATACTTGCCCCAGAACCGCCGGCAGTCGGTGCAGGCCCCGAGCCTTTCCCCCTTGTGACGTCCCGTGGACATCGGGCCGGTGACCAGCTGAACCGCCGGGACATTCGCCGATAACGCACCCATCAGCTGCGCCGGCACCGTCTTGTCGCAACCGCCAATCAGGACCACCGCATCCATAGGCTGCGCGCGGATCATTTCCTCGATGTCTATCGCCATCAGGTTGCGAAACATCATGCTGGTGGGATTGAGAAATACCTCCCCCAGTGAAATGGAGGGGAAGACCCGTGGAAGGCCGCCCGCCGCCAACACCCCGCGCGATACCGCCTCGACCAGTTCGGGCATGTTGCGGTGGCAGTTGTTGAATCCGGAATCCGCAGCGGCGATGCCGACGATCGGCCCGCTCAGCAGACGGTCGGATATGCCCATGGAGCGGGCAAAGGAGCGGCGCAGGTAGAGCGAAAAATCCTGATCGCCATAATTGGTGAGCCCGCGCGCGATCCCCTTTTTGCTCATGCCTCACTCTTTCCAGTCTGTTGCCGCAGAACCCATGCGGCCAAAAGCGCCACGGCGAGCTGAACTGCCGCTAGGGCGTAAATGCCGGCTTTATAGGTTGCGAATGTGTCTGTCAGCCAGCCCAGAATGGAAGGGCCAAAAAAACCGCCCAGATTGCCGACGGAATTGATCCATGCGATGCCGCCGGCCGCTGCCGGCCCCGCCAGCGTGATCGGCGCCAGGGACCAAAAGGGTGCTTTCAGGCCGTGAATACCGATACTGGCGACGGCCAAGGCTACGATACCGATTGCGGACGCACCACCGGCGCCGAATTTCGCGGCCGCAAACAACCCCACAGCCGTAATCAGCAGGGATGCCAGCAGCAGGGCACGATGATTGGCGAAATGATCCGATAGCCAGCCAATCGCCACCAGGCCCAGGACGCCAACCGCGGAGGGGATGGCGGTAAGCAGCCCGGTCTGTGTCTGGGTCGTGCCCATCGTGGCGATGATCTGCGGCAAGAAAAATGCCAGCGACAAATTTGCGGAAATATTCGCGAAATACACCATGCACAGCACGACCACGCGCAAGTCGCAAAACGATTTGAGCGTGTCCAGAAAATGTGCTTCCACGAAGTGCCCCGGCTCTGCCGCAAGTGCGGTTTCCAGCCATTGCATCTGCGCCGGCGACAGCCACCTGGCATTGCGCGGACGGTCGGGCAGGGTGAAATACACCAGAATGCCGATCGCCACGGCCGGCAAGCCTTCCAGCAGGAACATCCACTTCCAGCCCGGCAGGCCACTGATCCCCGACATGTTCAGCAAAAGGCTGGATATCGGCGCTCCGATCACGGTGGAGAGTGGAATTCCGGCCGTGAACAACGCCATCATCCGCGCGCGATAGGCCGCGGGAAACCAGCACACCAGATAATAGATGACGCCCGGGAAAAAACCCGCTTCGGCAAAACCGAGAAGAAATCGCACCAGATAGAAACTGTAAGGTCCCCGCACGAATATCATGGCGGCCGACAGCAGGCCCCAACTCACCATGATGCGCGCTATCCATCGCCGCGCGCCCAGCTTGGCCAGCAGCAGATTGCTCGGCACCTCGAACAGGAAATAACTGATAAAAAACAATCCCGCGCCGAATCCGAACACGGTATTGCTAAGGCCAAGATCGTGTTTTAGCGCCGCTCCCGCGAAGCCGATATTGATGCGGTCGACATAGGCGGCAAGATAGGCGAGCAGCAACAATGGAAGCAGCCGCCATATCACAATGCGAATTGTCGTGTGCTCCAGATCGGTCTTCATGTCGTTTCCCCAGGTGAGGCCGAGCGGTTTGTCCGCCCTGGCCGTACAAATGTTGCAAGGGCGCCTAACAGATCGCCGCGTAAAAGCCCGCTATCACTGAACCTTTTAAACAGGCTATCATATGTTCAAATCGATCGGGGGGTACAACGAGGCCATTTTTGCCATCGCGCTGGGGCGCGCGCCCCGTTGCCGGCCGCAAGGGCGTCAACAAATAAGGATATGTGGGGCTACCATCACAATTTTCGTGGTCGCCCTGAATAAATATGTTCGCCTGCCGGCGATCTGACGAACAGCGGAACCGCGCCGTATGGCGCATAACTATCAATAGCTGGAGGACTCCATGCGCATTACCATTAACGCATTGGCACGATGCTTGATCGTTCTCTTGAGTTTGGCGCGGCCCGCGCATGCCCAGCAAAAAGCCTCCGAAATAGATGGGCTCGATGACACCGGTCCTTACAGCGTGGTCGAGAACTGGTTCAAGCCGGGCGTTGAGCGATGGAATCAACCAGTAACCGGTGTGGCCGCCGACAACCCGAACCGAATATTCGTCGTGTCGTCAGGTGAGCAAATTACCGAACCTGGCTCGCTGATCCTGGGCCCGGACGGGGTGCCACTGAACCCGGTGCGCGACTATTCAGCCCCGGCGATCCAGAAGCCTTCGCATCAACATCTCATTCTGATCGTGAACGCCGATGGAAAAGTCATTGAGGATTGGAGCCAATGGAACGATTCGGTGATCCTTCCCCACAGCGTGGAATTCAATCCCTATGACCCCGAGAAGCACGTATGGTTGGTGGACCGAGAAGGTAATCAGATCCTCGAATTCACCAACGATGGCAAAAAGTTGGTGATGCGAATCGGCGAGAAGGGTGTACCAGGCACCGATCACTACCACTTTGGCCGTCCCGCCTCCCTGCTGTTCATGCCGGACGGCTCTTTTTATGTGGCGGATGGTTATGACAATGCTCGTATCGTAAAGTTCGACAAGAACGGAAAATATTTGCTCGAATGGGGCACAAAAGGTACCGGGCCACGCCAGTTCAATCTGGTTCATGATGTCGCCGTCGATGCACACCACCGGATCTATGTCGCGGATCGCAGCAACAATCGAATCCAGATCTTCACGGAAGAGGGGAAATTTCTGGGACAATGGCGGAACATTCGCAGTCCCAGCCATTTGACCATGACCAAAGACGGCTATGTATGGGTCACAGCCGGTGTCGGGAACCGGTTG